>Ga0265294_10000442_pt1 | contig 55382 bp, 57 predicted proteins | sample MunlanPumphouse3_FD_192504 | JGI IMG/M metagenome (GOLD analysis project Ga0265294, IMG submission 192504) | Groundwater microbial communities from a municipal landfill in Southern Ontario, Canada - Pumphouse #3 | ecosystem: Environmental > Aquatic > Deep subsurface > Groundwater | place... | reverse complement strand
TTGAAAAATAGAGATTGGCAAAAAGATATGGCTTTTAAAGTGGGAATAAAAGATAATATTTTTCCTCCTTGTGTTGAAAGTGGAACGGTTATTGGAACAATAAGTAAAGAAGCTTCTTTTCAAACGGGGTTATCTTTAAATACAAAAGTAGTAGCAGGTGGGGGCGATGTTCAGTTAGGATCAGCTGGTTTAGGAGTGGTTGATATTGGGCAAGTAGCAATTTTAGGCGGCTCTTTTTGGCAACAAATTGTAAATATGGATAGCGTTACCATTCCACCAAAAAATATGGGTATTCGGGTTAATCCTCATGTTATCAAAGGGCAATCTCAAGCAGAGGGAATTACTTTTTTTAGTGGTTTAGTTGTACGATGGTTCAGAGATGCTTTTTGTGATTTGGAAAAACTTCAAGCCAAAGAAAAAGGGGTGGATGTTTATACATTTTTAGAAGAAAAAGCCAAAGAGGTACCTGTGGGTTCAAATGGAATTGTTCCTATCTTTTCTGATAGCATGAAATACGGGAAATGGTATCACGCGAGTCCGAGTTTTTTAAATCTTTCAATAGATGCCGCATTATGTAATAAAGCTTCGATGTTTAGAAGTTTACAAGAGAATGCGTGTATTGTATCTGCTATTAATTTAGAAAAGATAAGAGCGTTTAGTGGGGTAGAAATCAAAGAGATTGTATTTGCAGGAGGGGCCAGTAAAGGCTCTCTTTGGTGTCAAATTTTAGCCGATGTAACGGGTTGTACGATTAAAATCCCTAAAGTTACAGAGGCTACTGCTTTAGGAGCTGCTATGGCTGCAGGTGTAGGGGCGGGGATTTATAAAAGCCTACAAGAAGCTTCTAAAACTTTGGTGGTATGGGATAAAATGTATTATGCCAATGAAGAAAACCACAAACTTTATAAAGAAATTACAATAAAATGGGAAGCTTTATACGAAGAACAACTTAAACTCGTAGATATGGGATTAACCCAATCTATGTGGAAAGCACCAGGATTATAGGATTGAAAAATGAAATTAACCAATGAAAATGAACATGAATACCGATACGGCACACACGGACCAAAATATTTAACCACAGGACCTATGGTCGATATGGGTGTAGTGGTCATTGGCGTAGGAGAAGAGCATCCTTGCCATAAACACGAACACCAAGAGGAGTCTTTTTTTGTGTTAGAAGGCGAGTGTGCGGTTTATATTGATGGTGAAAAAATAGTGCTTAAAAAAGGGGATTATTTGCAGTGCGATTTGGGTGAATCGCATATGTTTATTAATGAAAGCAAAGAGCTTTTTAAAGCAGTTTTTATAAAAGCTCCTCATTTGAAGTATAAAGATTCTGTTTACATAAAGTGGAAACCAGGTCAAGCGTTTATTAAATAAAAGCTTACTTGTAATTATTAAAAAGATAAATAAGATACAATACAAAAAATAAAATAAAATAAAGGATTCATGTGGCAAAGGGCAAAAAAGTTGCAGTAAAAGAGATTAAAAGAGTAAACGAAAATATTGTTTTAGTCAATGGAAAAGAGTACATTCTTCTTGAAGCATGTGAAGACGTTGAAAGTGCCATTACTATGAAAATATCTTCAAATGGGAACCGATTGTTACGATTTAAAGATGAGAATAAAAAAGCCAGTTTGGACGTAAAACGCGATATTGATATTGTTAAATATACGTTTAAAAATGCAGAGACAGCTAAAAAATTTGCTAAAACAAATGACAAAACAATGTTGGAAAAAGAAGCAATAAAAGAGGTCATTGATAATGCAAACTCTTACTCTCGTGCCAAAATAATTATTGCAGATTTTACCAATAAAAAAAGTAAAAACTATGATGGCAATGAAAAAACATTTTATTTAAGTGAAGAGAGTATTTAAAATAAAAGTATAAAAAATATATTTTGCGGAAATTACGCTATAATGCGATAATTTCAACGCAACGACGGTCTTGCGATTGACTTCGATTTCGTTATCTCATGATCACTTCTTCAACTACAATTTATAATAATCTGGAACGTATTTAAGTTAACGCTTTAAATTAGGTTATTTTTCACAAGGGACATTATGTCATTTTCAACATTGGGCTTAAATGCTGAGTTATTAAAAGCAGTACACGAGGAAGGGTATACAGAACCCACTCCTATTCAACAAAAAGCAATTCCGCTTATATTAGCAAAAAAAGATGTGCTAGCAGGGGCACAAACAGGTACTGGAAAAACAGCAGGTTTTACACTTCCTATGTTACAACTTTTAAATTTAAAAAAACCAACCTCGGCTAAAAGAGAGGTTAGGGCGTTAATTTTAACTCCTACACGAGAATTAGCTGCACAAGTTGGACTAAGTGTTTCAACTTATGCCAAATATTTAAATATTGATTCAACTATTATTTTTGGTGGAGTGGGGATTAACCCACAAAAAGCGGCATTAAAAAAAGGGGTTGATATTTTAACAGCAACTCCTGGGCGACTGCTTGACCACCTTGCACAAAGAACTTTAAATCTTTCACATGTGGAATTTTTAGTTTTAGACGAAGCCGATAGAATGTTAGATATGGGATTTATCCACGATATTAAAAAAATATTGTCGTTATTACCAAAAAACAGACAAAATCTTCTTTTTTCAGCCACATTTTCTAATGAAATTAAAACATTAGCCGATGGCTTGTTAAATAATCCTATTTTAATTGAAGTTGCTAAACGAAATGAGTCATCAGCACAAGTGACTCAAAAAGCATATATTTTAGATAAAGATAAAAAAAGAGATTTATTAGTGCATTTAATTAATGAAGGAAAGTACAAACAAGCGTTAGTTTTTACTAAAACAAAACACGGTGCTAATAAACTGTGTGAACACTTAATAAGAAGTGGTATTAGTTCAGCTGCCATTCATGGCAATAAGTCTCAAGGTGCCAGAACTAAAGCATTGGATGATTTAAAAAACGGAAGTGTACGGATTTTAGTAGCAACAGATATTGCAGCCCGTGGGATTGATATTTCTCAACTTCCTTATGTGGTTAATTATGAATTGCCAAATATTAGTGAAGATTATGTTCACAGAATTGGAAGAACCGGTCGAGCAGGTAATGTTGGAATGGCAATTTCTTTGGTGTGTGGTGAAGAATTAGAATATTTAAAAAATATAGAAAAGCTAATGAAAAAAACTATTCCACAAGAAACATTAGACGGATTTACTTCAAAACAAGTCTATACTCCAGAAGTTAAAGTTCAACGAAACAATAACCGAAATAGTAGAAATAATCGTGACTCTAACCACAGCAGTCGTTTTGCAAAACAAGAAAAACACACTTCAAAACAAAATGATGGCTCTTTCAAATCCGATAGACGAAGCGAAAAAAGTACAACACCTAGACGAAGCAGAAACTACAACGCATAAGAGTTAAGTCTCTCTTTTTATTTTATGGAACAATTTTTACCAAAAGTACATCGTAAAAATTTAATAACCATATATAAAAAGAAGAGACCCAATGTGACTTCAAAAATAAAATAGAGCAATTCCATAGAAACTCCTTTTATAAATAATAAATATAAACTATATATTACAATTTATTGACTCAACTTAGGTTTATAAATTTTATTAAATCCACAAACTTAAATTACAAGCCTATAAATATGAAATTTTACAATTAAATTATTGGGAATAAAATTCTCATTTTAGCTTCCATAGATGGCGTTAATTTTTTTAAAAGTACTGCATTATACGAACCAATATCTAAATTTATTGGTTTAATAGTAGGATCTTCAACATCAGGATGTTTCGGATCTGCTCCTATTAAATTTTTATTAAGATTTGTTTTTACAATTTGTTGGGTGGCAACTGCATATTTTCTTGCCGTCCATGCAGGAGTTCCTTCTTTTACAGCAGGATCTACATTTGTTACAGATATTGAAATAGTGTAATCACTGTTTAGGCTAATATCAAACAGACGCAACTGCTGAGGAAAGTTGAACAAAGAAGATGTCTCAACTTGCCAGAAACCTTGTTCTGGAGTATCGCCAACAAATGCTTTTACAGTATTTAAATGTCTATGACCTGCTGTTATCATCAGAAGATTAGGGTGACTATGTAATTCAGCTATTAAAGCATCTAAAGTTACTGCATTTTGTATAGTTGCTGTTGGTGTACGAGTATCATGTTTAAACCAATCCATAAAAGTATCGCCTACTATTTCGCCTGCTGCATTTTTTGTTGCATAAGGACTTACCGCTATTGGGATATGACAAGCAATAATCATTAATTGTTCCGCAGCACTACCAGCTGCTAGTTCTGCTTTTAACCAACTCCATCTCTCATCATCAAGAAAACCACGCCCATGGATAGTATGATCCCCATCATCTTCTCTTTGAGTATTGTCAAGAACTATAATTTTTATGGGAATTTTTGATTTTGGTAAAAAACTATAGCAAGCGAATTCTGAATTTTTGCCAGATGGAACTAAGTTGAAACCATGACCAATTGGAGTGCTTGAAGTGTTAAAAAATTCACCAGTCCAATTTGCTTTTGTTAATGAATGACGCTTTACATCTGGGGCTATAATAGGTGCTGGGGTAATTTTTCCATCTACTATTACAGGACCTGCTTTTATAATGTCGCCAGTAGGAGTTGAACCATCTATTACCCCCATATAATAAAAAGGTAAGATAGGTGCTTTTAAATTATATATATCACTGCTTTTAGCAATAGCGTTTGGCATTGCATGAACCTCTTCACCCACATAGCTGGCTCTTAAATTATAAGAAGCTAATCCATCTACAGGAATGGAACCCATCCAAAAATGGTCATGATTTCCAATTGCTTGATACCATGGAATCTCTTTATTTAAACCAACTGCTTTAAAAGGTTTTTGATAATCTATGGTGTCTTTACCTGCATTAATTCCAGAACTAGGAGTTATAACTTTGCCATCTAATACATCTATATACCATCTGGTTTCATTGTACTGTGTGTTGTTAGCTGCATCTCCTAATGATATTCCAAAATCTATAGAATCTTGGGTATGTAGGGCGTTTACCGTTTGAATAGCAGCATCAAGTACCTGTGTAGTATAGAGCATTGATGGTGAGTAAACTGAAGTTATTCTTGACTCTAAATCTATGCCACGCATATCTCCTATAATATTTGAAGGTTGTAAGTAAATTAACTGAGAGGGAGACTCTTTGTCTGTTATATGGATATCAGTAATAGCAAAGAATTTTAATAATTTTACGGAATCACTTGGTGGTACATATGTGCTATCATTCATTATATCGTTACGCACTTCAAGAGAAAGTCCATCACCATATGACCAAACACCATAACCTTTTGAATCATACTCTGAAATATTTTTAAGATTTTTTAGCGTAATTATTGATGAAAAAGTTTGACTTAATACAACAGTTCTTTGTGCCGTTGTTAAAACAGTAGAGTCAATAGGATAAGAAGGAGGTTCTATATCATCTGGACTACTGCTATTACTACTTCCGCCACATCCTATATACAGAAGTGAAAGGGTAATAGTTGAGTATTTTAAAAAATCTCTTCGATTAAGAATACCTTCATTTTGAAAATTATTGTTGTGTTTTATATTTTTATTTTCCATTGAAATTTCCTATATTAAATTGTTTAAGTTTACAAAATAAATGTTTGAAAAGTGTTTGATGAAAGTTAAAGTAAGCTTATAGGTAAAGGTATTTTTAATTTCATAACAGTACCATTATTGTTAATGAATTTAACCTCAGTTTTAAATTTACTCTTTACCAATATTTTAATGATATCCATTCCCAAACCAGAACTTTTCATATTTTCTTTAAATCCTACACCATTATCTGACATTACAACAGATAAAATCTCTTTTTCTTCTTTAATAGTAACCGTTATTTTTGGATTTTTAACATCTTTAAAAGCATATTTAATTGAATTATTAATAAACTCGTTAAGAATTATTCCAAGAGTTACTGCTTGTTGAGTTTCTAGATATATAGAAGAGGCATTAACCTCTTTTTGTATGTTTAGTATTGAACTTGAAAGAAGATTATCTAAAAGAACACCAATATAGCTTGATATTTCTAAGCTGTTATTGGTATTGCTATATTGCAGTTTGTCATGAGCTATAGAAATGGCAGAAATAGTATTGTGAATATCTTTAAGTGCTTGGGAGGTGTCTTTTTTATTGGTGTGTAAAGATACTATACTAGAGATAATTTGAAGATTATTTTTAACTCTGTGTTCTAACTCTTGAAATAATAGCTCTTTCTCTTTCTCCAACTCTTTGCGTTGTGTCGTATTTCTGCTAATTCCATGGTATCCGATGATATTATTATTTTCATCAAGTTCAACTTTTGAAACAATTTCTCCCCATATTAATGCACCATATTTAGATTTGTGTTCTATTTCAAGTATTGAATAATCCAGGAAGATTCCATTTGCTTCATCTTTTTTTCTTTCTTCCATTCTCTTTATGGTCTCTTTAATTCCATTCTCTGAAAAAATATCAAAAACATGACGACCAATTAATTCTTCGGGTTTAAAGCCTAATATTTGTTCAACAGATGGGCTTATATAGGTAAAACAGTAATTCTTATCTGTTTTCCAAATTACATCTATTACGGTTTGAGTTAGCTGATTATAAAGTGTTTCGCTGGCTTTAAGTTTTTCTTCTAATTTTTTGCGATGAGTGATTTCTTGTTTTAATTTATAGATAAAAAAACACACTAATGCGATGATTATAAAATATAAAATAAAATTCATAGTATGTTATCTACTTTACATCCTAATCCACTGCAATAGCTAAAAACATTATCATTTAATTTTTTCTTTAAACGGTGTATTAAGCCTCTTTTTGTTGAATTGCTAATTGTTTCTTCCCCCCAGATATAATACTCTATAGTATGCATAGGAACAAAAAAACCTTTGCTTAAATAACAAATATGAAAAAGTTCTGACTCTTGTTTGGATAAAACAATGTGCTCATTTTTGTAAAAAAGTATTTGTGTTTGTGTAATGTAATAAAAATTATAGAGAATATTTTTATTTTTTAAAGGTAGGGTAGCCAATTTAAAAGCCGCACTTAAATCACTCTCTTTAAAAGGTTTGGTTATATAAGATATTGGGTTTGTTTGTATAGCTTTATCAATCATAACATCATTGCTATAGGAGCTAAGATATATAACTTGAAAGTCATTAATGTTTTTTAAGTTTATTACTATTTCAATTCCAGATTCATTGTTTTCTAATTTAATATCGCATAAAACAATATCAGGTTTATTAGCACAAAAGAGTTCCTGTGCATCTTTATAATTAGCTGCACATCCAGTTACTTCAAAGCCTTTTTTTTCTAATATTATTTTAAGATTTAAAGCTATAAGTGGTTCATCTTCAATTATTAATACTTTAAACATGAGAGCCTTTTTTAAACTATAATTTCATTAAAATAATCTTTAAGATATTTTTACAAAACTTAAGAAGTATATCTATTATTCTTTAAGAGTTACTGTGTATTTAAAAATAGGCGAATTAAACTTTAAATAGGTTATAATTTTTTATCACTAAATATAACAAAACAAGATTCACATTATAAAGATTACCTATATAAAAATCAAAAAGGAATAAAATAGCATGAATTCTATAAGTCTTTTTGTAGACTCAAGTGTCAATCCACAATTAAAAATAGGGGTAGGTGCGTATTTAATTGTAGAGGACTTTTCTTTTAAATCAACAGAACAATCTGTAAAAACAAAGATATTTGAAAATACTTCTTCTACCACTTTAGAGTTGCAAACACTGCTTTGGGCATTGGAAAGTTTAAATAAAGAGCTTGGAAAGCTTACCATTTATACCGATTGTCAAAATATAATGGGTTTAGAAAAAAGATGTGAAGCATTTGAGAAAAATGGTTATGTAACTAGAGCTGTAAAACCTGTTCGTCATGCCGAATTGTATAGACTTTTTTACCAAAAAATTAAAACATTAGAGTGTAAATTTATAAAAGTGAAAGGGCATAAACAAAAGGCTAAAAAAGATGAAATAGATACTATTTTTACCTATGTAGATACGGTTTCTAGAAAGTGTTTAAGAGAACTCATTAAACCAACAGTTTAATGAGTTCAAAGTAGATAGAGTTATTTTGAATTTTTTAACGAATTAATTCGCTCATCAATCAACGCCAATGTTCTTTCTTGTGTTTTAAATGAGATTTCAGGAAGTTCTCCACCAAAAAGTTTTAAAGCTTCATCAAAGCCTTGAACAACACCTGCACGACCTTTTTCTAAAATTTCTATGTCATCGTTTGAAAAACTAAAAACAAAATTTGCAACTCTGTCTGAAGTTTGTGTTACACCAAAAAAACCGTTGTCACCTAGAAGGTCACTGGCTTCGTTAGGAGAGAGTTCCGTAATTGGTTTTCCTGTGTAGCCAATATTAGAAAGATTCATACCACTTTCGCTTTGTTTTCCACTTAAAAAGTCTAATATATCTTGGCTTCCTTTTAAAGCACCTTGTGTAAGGCTACTTCCTTTAGTCATATCTGAAGCATTTAATGCAAAAAGAACAATTTGTGCATTCATTGAAAGTGCAACTTCAAAAGCTGACTCTTTAATAGTCTCTTCTAAAGACTTTTCTTTGTTTTTTGGTGCTTTTTCACTTGGCTGTGTCTCATTTTGTTTGAAGGCATTTAGTGCCGTTAAATTATTGTTTTGAACTTGCATATCAAACTCCTTATATTTTCTCTATTATACATTTCTTAAAATTAAATTAACATTAGAGGAAGGGATTAATTTGATAGTTCTTTTTTAGAGAAATTTTTAAGTTGTATGAGTTAAAAGTTGTAGTATATTACGAAAATAAAACCACTCAAGGAAGAGCATGAAAAAGCATTTTAATTTGCAAGTAGAGAACAAAACACCAGATAGACAACTTGACTCAATAAAGTATGAAATACGAAAATATATTAAAAGAGAAAAACGGAAACCATTGCCAGAAGGCGTTGATTTTTGGAAATTTGAGTGTAAATTTGCCAAAAATACAGAAGAACCTAAAGAAATTGATTTTTTAGATATTACAAAATGTATTGATGAAGCTTCAGAAAATGGCTGTGAAACACTCTATATGGAAATTATTGCCACACACGGACATAAAAAACCAAAAGAAGAAATAGCAGAAGAAACATTAGAAGAGATACAAGAAGAAATAACAGAAGAGATACAAGAAGAGAGTTAAATCGTTAACATTTATGAAAACATTTACCGATGAAACTACTTATGAAATATATGAGAGTCTAAAAAATAGTATTGAAAAAATTAAGTTCAATGAAGTTATCTATTTTGCGCTCCCAAATTTTGATTCTAAGGATAATATAACTCTTCAAGACTTGCCAATAAAAGGGTATAAAGCAGTTACAAATTTAGCAGAAACGCTTTTTTGTAAAATGCTGACACCTGAAATTTTGCTTAATAATAATATTAAAATTGGGTTTAAAAAACTAGACACTACAAACAGTTTTCATTCATCTGCAGAGCAAACCCCTGAAAAGTATGGGAAAAGTTCCCTATTTGCAACGCTAAATAAAAACAGTGAACCCACATTTGTAGTACCTTATATTCATGCGTTAAAACGAGTTGAATTAGAAAAAAAATATCGAGTTTTAAACTTAGGTATTAACAGTGGCGATGAGTTTGAAATTATTAGTGAAGTGTTTAAACATATAGATAATATTGAGTTTATTGGAATTGATTATTGTCAAAGTGCAATTAACGAAGCTAAAAAACGATTTGAACATAAAAAAAATTTTACATTTTATGCACACGATATTAATACTCTTGAAGAGTTGACTTTAGGAAAATTTGATTTAATTATTACCATTGGAACCTTACAAAGTTCCAATTTAGATTTTAAACTCACCTTCATGAGTTTAATCCAAAATTATTTAGAAAGAACAGGCTCTTTAATTTTGGGTTTTCCTAATTGTAGGTGGGTTGATGGCGAAATGATATATGGTGCTAAAATGCCCAACTACTCTTTTAGTGAAATGACACTTTTATATAAAGATGTCTATTTTTGTAAAAAATATTTACAGCAAAAGAAATTTAAAGTTACACTTACCGGTAAAGAGTATGTTTTTCTAACAGCAAATGCGTTAAAATAGTTAACGCATTGCTTTTTTTATAGAGTAAACTTCTAGAATTCTCATAATTACCGCTGAAATATAGGGAACACTTTGAATAAATAAAGTAATGGCAAATACATAAATTTCTGTAATTCCTGCACTGTTGGTTAAAATTAAAGCAAAAAATGCACTTAATAAGCAAACGCCTAAAATAGTTTCGTATTTAATAGGATTTTCCGTTGCTTTTTTTATTTTCCCCCCTTTTAATGTTCGTTTAAAAGGTAAACCATCTTTTACAAAACCATCGTACACGGCTTTAAAAATAATTAATTGCAAGCTCATGGAAGCAATAGAACTTAACAGTGTGTGGACTATACTTGCTTTTACTTTCATTCTGTAAAGAATAAAGGTGTGTAAAATATTGACGATAAAGGCTGTAATTATAGGAATAGTTAGAGGAATAGTAGGAATAGTAACCCCTACAAATAAAATAACAGGAACCCATAAAATATTCATTACAGCCATAACAGGACCCATGGCATCGCTTAACCAAAAAAACCAACCGGCAATAAATTTGTTTTTTTGCCGAGCGGTGAGTGTGGTAGAAGAGGGCTTAAACTCTTTATAGTGTTTTTTAAGTATTTGAATAGCACCATATGCCCAACGGTGACGTTGCGTTTTAAAAGCTTCAATAGTATCTGGAAGTAATCCATAACCATAGCGTCTGTTCGTGTAGTGTGCCATGTAACCTGCTTCAAAAAGTCGTAAACCTAACTCACTGTCTTCAACAATGGTATCCGTACCCCAACCGCCAACTTCTAGCATGGCACTTAAACGTACTAATACCATAGTGCCGTGAACTACAATGGCATTTTCTTCATTTCTGTCAATCATACCAATGTCAAAAAACCCTGCATATTCAGCGTTCATAGCTGTTTTAATTAAAGATTCATTGCCATCTCTGTGGTCTTGAGGAGCTTGGACAATGGCAACTTTTGGGTCATCAAATAAAGGCACTAAATCAATTAGCCAAGGCGATTCTACAACATAATCTGCATCAATTACAGCAATAATTTCAGCCTCTTTATTGGTATAATTTAAAGCTTCGTTTAATGCACCTGCTTTAAATCCACTGCAAGTAATGTTTAAAAAAATAAATCTTTCACCCAGTTCTTCACACAATGCTTCAACGGGTTTCCAATAATACTCTTCAGGGGTGTTATTAATAATTACTAATACTTCAAAATTGGGGTATTGGAGTTTTGACAAAGCCAAAAGTGTGGCTTTTAAAACGTGAGGCTGCTCTTTATATGCAGGAACGTGAATAGAGACAAAAGGAATATTAGATGATTTTAAATCTAAAGGAATAAGTCTTGTAGGTGCAATTCCAATTGAACATTTAAAAAGTTCATTGGCTTTTGCTAGAGTGGTAATGACCAAAGGAATCATTAAAAAAGTACCCATTCCCCACATAATCCACATGCCTAAATTCATATAGTTAATAAAAGGATAGGTAATTGCCATTACAATACCAAATGCCATTCCTTGTGCAGCTATGGCATAAGCACAGGCATGATAAAGATTTAATTGTTGATTTCGTAATCCATAAAGTGTTAGAAAAGCTCCAATAATAATGGCAGCTATCATTTGATAAAGCCAATGAGCATTAAGTTCAATTTCTCCACTTAGGTTAAATTTCAACTCTCGTTTAGAGTTGAAAATACCCCAATATTGCCCAACATTTCCCTCTTCATACCCTTTCCATGGTTGGTCAAACGCTTCAATAATATTGTACTCAAAATTATGCTCTTTGGCTAAATTAATAAATCCACGAACAGCAATAGCTTGGTTTTTTATATTAGGCAACGCTTTATTGTTGTTGTATCCATGACTTGGCCAACCCGTTTCTCCTATCTTTATTTTTTGATGAGGAAAAAGAGATACCATATGTAAATAACGGTTTAAAAGAAAGTCATTAAAAATTTCAATAGGAATTTTTTCCCAATAAGGTAAAATGTGAACAGTAATATAAGAGACTGCATTAGCAAGTTCTGGGTATTTTTCCCAAGTGTGCCATACTTCGGCTGTTGTTACTGGTTTTTGTGTCTCTTCTTTGATAAGTTGAATATAGGCTAATAGTTCAACTACATTTAACTCTTCTCGTAAAAGGGTTTCGTTTCCTACAATAATTGAATCTATTGTATCGCTGTAGGTTCTAATTAAAGTAATAGCTCGTTCAATTTCTAACATATTATTTTCATAATTTCTACTTAGCCAAAGACCTAAATCAATCTTCATAGGTGTTTTAGTAGCTTCTCTTAAAATAACAGAGGCATCAGCCGTTGAGTAGGTCCGAATTTTACTTGTTAAAGTAGATAACAGTTCTAAATCGTTTTGAACTTCTTTTCCGCTTAGTATCTTTTTTTCATACCCTTTATAAGGAGAGTAAGAAAGTGATTGAATTTTTTCAGAAGAGTCTTGCAAAAGTGTGATACGATTGTCTTGAGTTATCCAATAAAAAACTTGAAACAAGCCCGCTAGTATAAGCCCCAGAATGATATATCTCACTTATATTCCTTGATGTCATATTAAAAAGAAATAGTATCATTTTTTTAGCGATTTGAAGAAGAAATTATTAAAAATAAACAACTCTTTAAAAGATAAATAAGTAACATAAAAATTGTAATGAAGTTTTAAATTACAGATAAGCTAAAGAGAGTTTTCGTTACAATAATTGTTTCAAAAATGAATGATTTAAAAAGGAGACAAGTGTTTAAAAATAAAGAGAAAAAACTTTTAACTATTATTAAATATTCCCCTTTGTTTTTTGTTTCTATTTTAGCTGTGATAATGAATATTTTAATTTACTGGCAAAATTCCATACACTTTGAAAAAGAGATTAATAAAACCAAAATAGATTTTGAAGATACACAAAAACTACTGGTTGAAACTAAAGTTAATTTAGCTTATAACGATATTATTAATCAAAAAAATAGTATTGAAGAAAATTTAAAGATAGATATTAAAAATAGAGTTTATGAAGCCTATATTATGATTGAAACGCTTTATAAAGAGCATAAAAGTGAAGGTAAAGACAAAGTTATTGAAATTATAAAAAATGCATTAAGAAATGTTAGATTTAATGATAACAGAGGATATTTCTTTATTGATAGTGTCGATGGAACTAAAATATTGCAACCCATTAATCCTGAGTTTGAAGGAAAAAACTTTTTAGAGTTCAAAGACCCTTTGGGGTATGCATTTGTAAAAACTATTAAAGAGACTATTGAAAATAAAAGTGAAAGATACGATGAATATTATTGGTATAAATCCGATGATAAAGCTAATATTTACAAAAAAATAAGCTTTTATAAGACCTTTGAACCTCTTAATTTTGTTATAGGAGCAGGGGAGTATATTGATGATTTTACAAAAGAGGTACAAGCTTCTATTTTAAAAAAATATATAGAGGATATGTCGAATAATCAGAACAACTACTTATTTATTGTTAAATATGATGGTACTTATTTATCGCACGTTAAAAAAGAGTATATTGGACAAAATAGAATAAATTTAATTGATAAAAATGGATTTAAAATTACAGAAGAGATTATTAATACTGCGAAAAATAAAGAAGGTTTTATTCGTTACATTGGTACAATTATGCCAGATACAGGACTTCCTGCTTTAAAAACAACTTATGTAAAAGGGTTTCAAGAGTGGGAGTGGGCATTGGCTGCTGGGTTTTATGATAAGCAGCTTAAACAAACCCTTCTTGAAAAAGAGGATGAATTAAGAGTTAAAAACAAAGAGTACATAAAAAACATTGCTATTGTAAGTGTGCTGTTAACTCTAATCTTAATTGCAATTAGTCTCTATATTTCGAAAACCTTACAAAACTATTTTTTTCAATATAACACTATGATATTAAAAGAGATAAAAGCCAATAAAGATAAAGATAAGCTGCTGTATCAGCAGTCTAAAATGGCTTCTATGGGAGAGATGATAAGCAACATTGCCCACCAGTGGAGACAACCTTTAAGTATGATAACTTCAGTTGCTAGTGGTGTAAAACTTCAAAAAATGGTTAATATCTCAACGCAAGAGAGTGAACTTAAAGCCTTGGATGACATTATGAAAAGTGCACAATACTTGTCAAGCACCATAGATGATTTTAGAGATTTTTTTAAACCTAATAAAGAAAAGTCAGTGGTTTTACTAAATGATGTATTTGAAAAAATATTTAAACTATTAAGCTTTAAGCAAAAAAACAACGATATTAACATTATTAAGAATATAGAAGAGATTCATTTTGAAACCTTTGAAAATGAGTTAATACAAGCAGTGATTAATATTATTAATAATGCCAAAGATGCTTTAGAACATTGTACCAATAAACTGCTCTTTATTGATGCCTATGAAGATAAAAATCAAGTAATTATTGAAATTAAAGACAGTGCAGGCGGTATTAGTAAAGAGAACTTACAAAGAGTCTTTGAACCTTATTTTACCACTAAGCATAAAAGTCAAGGTACCGGAGTAGGTCTTTATATGGTCAAAGAGATATTAACTCGACATATGAATGGCAATATTGAAGTTGAAAACAGCAAATATGAATATGAAGGTAAAACATATGTGGGCGCAAAATTTACAATAATACTCAAAACGTAAAAAAAGTTTGATATTCACAGAAACTACACACTAAAATTGATATAATAGACAAATTTTACTAAGGAATGTGTGTGAATCAAACAAAAAGTATTTTATTAGCATGGATAATATCTTTAATTGCTACATTGGGGAGTCTATTTTTTAGCGAAATTATGAACTTTATTCCTTGTAGTTTGTGTTGGTATCAGCGTATATTCATATACCCTTTGGTTTTTATTTTTTTAGTAAATTTACTCTACCCCGACGATAAAATCTATAAATATTCGTTTCCTCTTGTTAGTATAGGCTTGATTATTTCTATTTATCATAATTTATTGATGTTTAAAATAATACCAGAAACGCTCTCACCTTGCGTACAAGGCGTACCTTGTTCTGTTGCATATATTAATTGGTTTGGCTTTATAACCATTCCCATGTTGTCTTTTGTAGCATATTTATTGATTTTAATTATATTAATTTTAGGAAAAAAAGGAAGTGTTGAAAATGAAAAATAAAAGTGTTGTTGTTTTTGCATTAGTCGCAGCAATTGCTATATTTATTGCTGCAGTATTTGCGTATAAAACAGTTGAATCTCAAAAACTAGAAGAGAAAATGAGTAATGTAAATGTTAATGAGGCTCCTTATATTAGAGATCACTCTATAAAATTTGGTAAAAACCAAAAAAATGTTACCATTATTGAATTTTTAGACCCTGAGTGTGGTTCGTGTGCAGCATTTTATCCTGCTGTTAAAAAGGTGTTGTATGACTATTATGATGAAGTTCAATTAGTTATTCGTTATATGCCTAACCATAAAAATGCACCAAATGTAATTAAAATTTTGGAAGCTTCTAGAAAGCAAGGAAAATATGAAGAGACATTACATGCAGTTTTTGCTTCTCAACACATTTGGGGTGCACATGGAAATCCGAAACCACATCTTCTTTGGAACTTCATAGTTCAAGTAGAAGGATTGGATATTGAACAATTAAGAGAAGATATGAATGACCCAAAATTTGTTGAACTTATGGATATTGATATGCAAGATGCCAGAGAATTAGAATTAACGGGAACTCCTACTTTCTTTGTTAATGGTAAAATGTTAGAAAATTTAACCTATGAAGCATTAAATGCTTTAGTTGAATCAGAAATTTATAAATAAGGATTGAGTTTGAAAAGTTTTTTTACTATTTTACTTTTGGTTATTGTTGCACTCTTTTTTTCAGCTTGTGGTGAAGGTCAAACAAAGAAAGCACAGGTTGTTGAGACAAAAACAAAGAGTGTTCCTGCCCAAAAAACAGTTACATTAAAGACTTTAGAAGAGGCCTCTTTAGAGTTAAGCTTTTCTAATAATGTGTTGCTTTCTAAAGATTTAAACGGGAAAGTGGTGCTTGTTAACTTTTTTGCAACGTGGTGTCCACCTTGTATAGAAGAAATTCCAATGTTTAACAGACTCTATGAACAGTATGGAGATATTTTCGAAATAGTGGGAGTCTTGTATGAAAAAGATAAAACTAAAGAGGAAATGTTAGCTTTTGTTAAAGAGCATAATATTAAATTTCCAGTTACCCTAGGAGCTGAAAACTTTATAGCAGCTAAAATGTTTGATGATGTGAATAAAATTCCTGAATCATTTTTGTTTTCAAAAGAGGGGTTTTTGTTTGAGAAATACGTAGGTATTGTAAACGAAAAAGTAGTTGAAGAGTATTTAACTCAGAACAAATAATAAGAATTAAAACAGCAAAAAGTAAAAAGGTAAATTCCTTTTTTACTTTTTATTAAGGTCTCTTAACAAGGGTTCCAGTTTTGCTTTTAGTGTTTCTGCACTAAAGGGTTTCACAATATAGTTATTTACACCACTTTTTAAAGCCGTAACAACTTCAGATTTTCCACCTTCTGTTGTAATCATTAAAATAGGAGTTGTAGCGTATTTAGGAAGTGTTCTTAGATTTTTTACTAATTGCAAGCCATTCATTTTTGGCATATTCCAATCGGTTAAAACTAAATCATATTTTGTAGATTTTAACTGCCCTAAAGCGTCCATTCCGTCAACTGCTAATCCAATATAATCTTCATCTATTCCAATTTGTTTTACAACGCTTGAAATGATTCTTCTCATTGTTGAACTGTCATCAACTATCATAACTTTTATATTCATTGCTTTTCCTACAGGAAGATAAGTAATTACTGATATGTAAAAACTTTTATTTATACAAGTGTCTATTATACCATTAAAATATTTAAAAACTTAATAAAATAATTATTTTCTTTCGAAAAGAACAAACTCTTTGTAAAAAATGAGAAACATACGAGAAATATGTAAGAAAGAGTGATTCTGTATATTATTTTTTATAAAGATAAGTTTGGGTACATTATTGAAAAAAAGGAGCAACTATGAACTATTTTTTATTACTTTTAATAGCATTGATTCTTATTATAACAATTTTTGTAATATTTGGAAAAAAATTAAAAGTAGCTGGTAAATCTGCATATGTAAAGAAAAATGAAATAATTATAAATTATAAATTTCAAATGAAAGAGCTTATTTTAACTCATAAAAATAACCAAGAGAGATTAAAAGAAGAAAAAATAAAATTTATTAAAAATGCCAACCAAGAATTAAGTAAAAATATCTTTTTTACTCAAGAAGAAATTAGAAAAATAATCTATGAGTTAACGATGCTATAATCTCTTTTATAAATATGTTTGGATATAATAATTTTTAAATTATGTAATAAATTAAGGGGCATATTATGAAATTGCAAGGTGTAACAATAGATTTTAATGATAGAAAAACATGTGGACTTCTTCCTACTTTGTGCTTACAATGGGACGAAAAATATGATGAACTTGAAGACAATGAAGAATTATTGAAATATTGGGAAAATAATCTTAATGCCATTATTGCTAAAACAACAAAAATTGTGAGTGGAAATATAGGAACAAAATCTATTGTTTACTCCAACGATGAAGAAGCAATTTCACTAATAAAAGAAATTTTTAAAGATTTAGAACTTAAAACTATTGAATATGAAGATATTATAAAATGTGAACATTGTTTGAAATATGATTATTTGGACAAAGAGTTTAAAAAATAATACGTTAGGGTTAGAATGTCTTTTAAATGAGAACTTTAATCGGAAATTAACGAAAGATTATATACTCTTCGAAATATTATAAAGGTTTTTAAAATAATGGAAAAAATTGAAACAGTAAATGCGTTGAAATTAAATTTTTTAGAATTGTGGAAAAATATCTCTGATGAAGAGACGCAATCATTAATTAAATATCAAAATACTACTGTTGTAGAGAATAAAATTAAAAGTCATTGTACTGTTGAGTTTGATTTAGACAAGACTATGTTAACATTTCATAGTTATGCTTCCATTGCCTATTTGTCGGCTGAACTTATTGTGAATGCTAAGATATTTTTAGATAATAATAAAAAGAACTACATTTTACTTGCAAGAAAAATAATAAAAAATAATTTAATGTTTTGTATTGTTTACTCTAATATTAAAGAGTTAAGTCAATATCCTGCGTTAGGAATTAGTGTAGATAATATGATTGAGTTTCTTGAAAGCAACAATTCAGAAGAACGCCTTAAAGAACACTATAAAACAGCAATAAAATAATTTTTATATTATACTAAGCTGGTGATTTTTAAAAAACTCAGCACTGCCTATCCAGTTATCTGGTTCTTGAATAAACACAAGGATATTTTCTAAAATTTCTTTATGTTTTATCTCTTCTTGAGCAATGTTCATAAAAATAGTTTTTTCATTTTCATCGGTTAATTCTTTGGCTTTTGTTACATAAAAAGCATAAGATTCATCTTCTCTTTTAATTGCATCTTCATAATATTTTACATCATCTTGGTTAAGGTCAACACTATTTTTTTGAGAACTTAGTGTTTCAAAAATAGTTTTAGTGTCAGTTGAAATATCTAAAGCATTAATATCTTGACCATCTTTGTCTCGCATACTTTTAAAAACTTGATAATGCTTCACTTCAGCATCGGCTAAAATGGTAAACACTTTTTTTAATCCATCGTTGGGTGATTTCGCTGCTAACTCACGGTAGTAGGCTTCTCCCTCTTTTTCTACTTTCATTGCATAATCATAAACATTCATTTTAGCTCCTTTAAATTCTGTAATTAAATATTATCTAAGATAGAAACTTATGTCAATGAATTTTTTAAATAAGTGTAAAGAAAGAGTGATTTAAAGCACTCTTTATTCATATGAAATAGGTTCAACAGTATCTTTTTTAAAACACTCTTTAATTGAAGCGGTAATAGAGTTTTTAAACTTTAAATTTTCACCAGGGTTTGAAAACTGCAATAGACTGACTGAAAACTCTAAAGAGCGTTCTTTTTTATAAGCAAAAGCAACTTTTTTTCCAAGTTTTACGCTGTTATCGTAAATGGCTTTGGCATATTCAAAAATATAAGGGAACTCTTTAGCATTGAGTTTATCGCCCCATGCAAAAAATACAAACCTTCCATTGGGAATATAATTTTGAGCATCTACATACATAATATCTCGTTCAAACTCTGTATTTAAATTGGAATTGTATTTTTCTAAATCGGCATTAAATTTCATAAGCAAAGTACTGGCATTGATATTTTTTTCATTTAAATTAAATAAGTTTTTAAACTCTATTAATTTTCCTTCGCAGTTTTTTATGGCATTTTTAAAAACAGTTAGTGTATTTTCAATTTGCAGTTCAACCATTTCACCATATGCGTCAAACTCTTGATCGAGTAAAAATTTGTTGGAATCGTATCCTACGGGAGCTACATAAGGGTTATAGAAAAATACTGTACCTACAATAAAATTCTTTCTTTGTTTATGAGTTTGAATCATGGCTTTAATCTCAGTAACAGTTACGGTTTCATTCTCTTTTGGAAAGTACAAATAACTCGAAGTTAAAAAAACTTCATCATATTTGGTTTCTAGTGTTCCAAAATATTGCATAGTTGACCTTTGTTTTTTTTAAATGTTAGCAAATTTTTCTAATAATATGGCTTACAGAATTTTTTAAAACAAATTAACGAGATCTTCTAAGCTATTAATAAAATAGGTTGCTTGTGAAAAATCATGAGTTTTTGTAAACTCATTTTTGACAATGGCACACTCTATTTTGGCATTAAAAGCAGAGCTAAGACCTCGTTGTGAATCTTCAATAACCAAGGCTTCTTCTTTCTTGGCATTGAATTTTTTCAATCCTTTTAAGTAAGGTTCTGGGTGGGGTTTGGCAAATTCATAATCTTCAACGCACAAAGTAAAATCCATAAAATCAATAATGCCTCTTTTATTGTGAATTAATTCAAAATCTACTCTTCTAGAGGTGGTTACTATGCCCATTTTGTATCTTTTAGAGAGCTCCTTTAACACTTCTTTAACATTGGGAATTTCAATCTCTTCGTGCTGTAAATAGTATTGATATAAGGTATCTCTTTTTATCCGACAGCTATCAATTATGGTTTTAGAAATATTATGTTGCTGTGCTATTTCCCATGCAGTTCCTCCACGAGCCATAATAGTTAAATAGTCATCTTGGCTTAAAGTTAATCCTAACTCTTGTTGGAGTATTTTTGCATTTGCTTTAAAATAAAAAGGTTCGGTTTCTACTAGAACACCATCGTTGTCAAAAAGAAGGAATTTTTTCAAAGTTAAGATTCCTTATCTTTATGTAAAGGCAAAACAAGAGTGAATTTCGCTCCCGAATGTTCTTCGTTTTCATAAAGGAATTGAGTATTTTGAACGGATATTGTGCCATTAAAATGCTTTGTTATCATTTCATAACACATATAAAGACCAATTCCAATGCCTTGAGATTTAAATTTAGTGGTGAAATAAGGTTCAAATATTCGACATAAAATACTCTCTTTTATTCCTTTAGCATTGTCTTTTATTTCAATATAAATTGTATCTTTTCTTTTATAAACATCAATAAAAATCACTTTTTTATTGAGTTTCAATGCTGCAAATGCTTCTTTAGAATTGTTTAAAATATTAATTAACATTTGCATTAGTTCATTTTCAATGCCATAAATATTGGCTTTATTAACTTGCGTAATAATTTGTATACCGTGTTCTGTAAACTGAGAAGAGATAATATTAAGTGTTTTTTCTATGGTTTTTTCAATTTTAAAAATATCTTTTGTAGTTTTTGGTTCAAAAAATTCTTTAAACTCTTCAATAGTTTGTGAAAGGTATTGAGCATTGTCATTGATTATTTGCGTAAAAGAGAAAAAATCTTCTTCATTTAAGGTATTAAACTCATATTTTAAAGATAACCCAGATGAAGCAGTGGTCATAGTAGATAAAGGTTGTCTCCATTGGTGGGCTATGTTGCCTATCATATCGCCTAGGGCGTTCATTTTGGATTGTTGGGCTATTAGCATATCTTTATCATGATTTTTTTGTATCTCTTGGGCAATTTTATTTTTATATTTTATAAAGAGTTTTTGAATAAGTTTTGATATATATATGGAAATAAAGGTTAATAATAACGTTGTAAAAAGACTAACAACGAGCATATTAACAATATATTCATCATTGGCTTTATTAAGAGTTTCTTGTTTCTCGGAAATTTTAGCGTTAAGCTCATTTTCATTAAATCCAGCACCTATTAGAAAGTTCCAGTCAGGCACACTTTTTAAAAAAGAAGTTTTAATATAAGATTCATTAGAATGGACTGATGGGTCATAATATTGAACAAAACCATCTCCTTTTTGAGCTGTTTTTATAATTTCCTTAACATAATATTTTCCTGTTTTATCTTGTTTGTTGAGTATGTTTTTTCCCATAAATTCTTTGTTGGGATGGCTTAAAATATTTCCCTCATAATCAAGAATAAAAACATAACCATTTTGTCCAAACTCTACTTTAGGAGTATATTCAAAAATATCTTTCTTTAAAATATTTTCAAAATCATCAAGATAATAGCCACTTGCTATAAACCAGTTAAGTCCGTTAATATTTTTTAAATACCCAATTTTCTTCTCTTTTTTGTTTTTTTCATTGGGTTTAAACCAATACCACTCATAAAAACTCTCTTGATTTTTTTTAGATAAGGAAACCATATTTCGAAATAAATATGTGCCATTTGGGTCTTGAATGGTTAAAACATTGGTGTTTTCAAGTTCTGGTAAAAAAGGGTGAAAAATCATTTCACCCTCTTGTGAGACAATAAAAAAATATCCAATGCCTTCATTAAATCTTAACTCTTGAAGTGATTTCTTGATAATTTTTTTAATCTCTTTTTCACTTTTTTCATGGTGATATAAATAAATTTCACTAATTAAAGCATGAGCTATATTGACATTTTCTTTAATATTTTTTTTCAGTAAAACAGAGGTTTGCTCTTTTTGGTGCAAAATAAATGAAGAGACTTTTTCAACTTCGTTTTTAATGAGTTCTTTATTGGTTTTGGTAAAGTCTTCTTTTAGTTGAATAATTTCATTTTAAAAGCGTACAAATTGACGAGATAAATTAGCATAATTATTAAGGCAGAAAAAATTATAGTAATGATTGCAGGAGAAAATTTTAAAAATTTTAAAATATTTTGTTCTGTTACATTTATTTTCACAGTAATTCCTAGAATTTTAAAAATTATAACATAAAAGAAATGGCTTGTAAACAGCCATAGGAATGTTATTTTTTATTGACTTAATTGAAGATTAAAATATTAAAGATGTCTTATTTAGTAATTATAATGTAACTAAATTATGATATTATTTTTTTCTTTAAATAATTAAGTAGAAAGTTAAGGATAAAAATGACTGAAATGATTTTGAACTTTATAGAGACTTCAATTTATGTTGGTTTGAGCATGGCTTTAATTCTTGTTCTGTTTTATTTACTGACACAACTTAACAAGTTGAGTATCTCAAGAAGATGTTTGAAAAAAGGTATTAAATTGAAGTGTATTAAATGGGAACCATTTAGTGCAACAAGCTATAAATTTTGCAATTTTATTAACCGACGATTTTATTTAGTAGAGTACATTAAGAAAAATGGACGTGTCTCTAAAACAAGATTAAAAACCTCTTTTATTCTTTAGAATTATTAAAACCGCAATAATCTTAACACTATCATAATATATTTATTACAAACTTGCTATACTCTTGCGAATTTTATTAAAGCATAACGCATTAGTTTGCTTTAAAAACTATAATACAATGGAGTTTTTATGGGTAGAGCCTTTGAATACAGAAAAGCTGCAAAAATGAAAAGATGGGGAAATATGTCTCGTATTTTTCCAAAATTAGCAAAAGCCATTGAAATGGCTGCAAAAGCTGGACTTCCTGATCCTGAAATGAATTCAGCACTAAGAACAGCTATTTTAAATGCTAAAGCTGAAAATATGCCAAAAACGAATATTGATGCAGCTATTAAACGAGCAAGTGGAAAAGATGCTGCTAATTTTACTGAAGTTAACTTTGAAGGAAAAGGTCCTCACGGAGTTTTAATCTTTATAGAAACAGCAACAGACAACAATACAAGAACAGTTGCTAATATTAAAATGCATTTTAATAAATGCGGTGGAACACTTTCACCTACGGGTTCTTTAGAGTTTATGTTTGACAGAAAAGCTATTTTTGAGTTTAATAAAACAAAAGATATGGATTTAGAAGAGTTAGAATTAGAACTAATAGATGCAGGTCTTGAAGAGATTGAAGAAGAAGAGGGGCTTGTTTTAGCGTATGCTAACTATACCGATTTTGGAAATATGACTCAAAAATTTGAAGAGTTAGGAATTGAGTTAATTAAAGCGGAGTTAAAAAGAATTCCAAATAATCCTCATGAATTTACTCAAGAGGAGCAAGATGATATGATAAAAATACTTGAAAGATTAGAAGACGACGACGACGTTCAAGCAATTTATACCAATATTGCGTAAGTAATACATAGGAGCTTTCCTATGTATTGTTCTGTATATTTTCCTATGATTTCTCAATTTTTCTAATAATAGTTTTTATGTTTTCAATTCTAGTATCAGAGTTAGGGTGCGTAGAGAAAAACTCTATGCCTTGGTCGTTTCCATTGCTCATATTTTCCCAAAATTTTACCGCTTCGTGCAGATTATATCCCGCATCTTTCATTAAATAAATACCAATTTCATCGGCTTCACTCTCTTGCATTCTTCCATAAGGCATTAAAACACCGTATTGGCTTCCTAATCCAAATGCCACATTAAATGCTTGTGTATATTGTGAACCTTGTGTACCTAAAACAATAGTACCTACTGTTTGAACGCCTTGTGCAAGCATTCCTGTACTCATTCTTTCAGCCCCATGGCGTGCTAAAGCATGGGCAATTTCATGTGAAATTACTGTGGCCAGTTGGTCATCGTTTTTTGCTACACTTAAAATTCCTGTATAAACAACGACTTTTCCTCCGGGAAGACAAAAAGCATTTTTTTCATCACTTTGGACTAAATTAAACTCCCAGTTAAAGTCATCTCTTTTAGCAACTTTAGCAATACGTTGACCAATCTCTTTAACTTTATTGGCTTCTTTAGTGTTTGTAATTACTTTTGATTGAGCAAGTGTCTCTTTATAAGAGGCTTCACCTAAAGAGAGTTCTTGTGATTGTGAAAGCAAAATAAGTTGACTTCGATTGGTGTAGGGTGTTTTAGTGCTGCAACTTGTAAAGATGGTCATAATAATACTTATTAGCAAAAGGTGCTTTAATTTCATGTAACTTCCTCGTATTTTAATAAATTTAATAAAAGAAACTTTAGCATTTTTTCCTTTAATCCTGACACGGATTATGAAAAAAGAGAATTATATTAAAAATTGAAATGTTATTTTTAGGAGCTTTGAATATTGCTTAAAAATAAATGTACAATTATTGTACAAAGCAAAATAAGTTAAAGTTAAAATTTCAAATTAAAGAGTAGGAGAATGAAATCATTTCTTCTTAAAATTAATAGAATTTCAATAAAGATTGGTTTAAATCAATTTTGTTTGTTGCAAATGCTTTTTGTGTAACCAATTTAAACAATAAAAAAAACTTGTGCATAAATTACAATAATTGTACATATTTAAAAAGTTCAATATGATATACTATTAGCACTTAAATAAACAGGAGATATATATGAGTTTAATTGCTGAGTATAAAGCACACACACAAGAAAGAGCGAATGAAGGAAATCTACCTCCATTGCCATTAACAGCAGCTCAAACAGCTCAATTAGTAGAGTTACTAAAAGCTAGCAATGTTGTAGAAGCTGACTATTTATTGGATTTATTTACCAACAAAATCAACCCAGGTGTGGATGATGCAGCTTATGTTAAAGCAGCATTTTTAAATGATATTGTTCAAGGGAAAGTAACATGTTCTGTAATTTCTAAAGTTAAAGCTATTGAAATTTTAGGAACAATGATGGGTGGATTTAACGTAACACCACTAGTAGATGCACTTAAAATTGCAGAAGTTGCAGATGCAGCTGCTGAGCAATTAAAAAATACTATCCTTGTTTATAATTCATTTAATGATGTTAAAGAGTTAATGGATAAAGGCAATGTGCAAGCAAAAGAAATCATCCACTCTTGGGCAAATGCTGAGTGGTTTACTAATAAACCCGCTTTAGAAGAAGAGATTACATTAACCGTATATAAAATTCCTGGTGAAACCAATACAGATGATTTATCTCCTGCAACGGTTGCATTTACACGTTCAGATATTCCATTGCATGCAACAGCAATGTTACAATCACGAATGGAAAAACCATTAGAAATGATGGCTTCTTTAAAAGAAAAAGGTCACCCATTAGCATATGTTGGTGATGTTGTAGGAACTGGAAGTTCAAGAAAATCTGGGATTAACTCAGTTCAATGGCATATGGGAAGAGATATTCCAGGTGTTCCTAATAAAAGAACAGGTGGAGTTGTAATTGGTTCAATTATTGCTCCAATTTTCTTCAACACTGCAGAAGATTCAGGGTGCTTACCAATTGAAGCAGCGGTTGATGCGTTAGAAACAGGTGATGTTATTACTGTTAAACCATACGCTGGTGTAATTCTTAAAAATGGTGCAGTAGTTTCACAATTTACTTTAGCTCCAAATACATTAACTGACGAAATGAGAGCAGGTGGAAGAATTCCATTAATTATTGGTAAAGGCTTAACTGCAAAGGCCAGAGAAGTATTAGGATTAAAAGCATCTGAACTGTTTATAGCTCCTACTCAACCAGCTGATGATGGAAAAGGATATACACAAGCTCAAAAAATGGTAGGACGAGCATGTGGTATTAAAGGTGTAAAACCAGGTATGTATGTTGAACCAATTTGTACAACAGTAGGTTCACAAGATACAACAGGACCAATGACCAGAGATGAGATTAAAGAGCTAGCTGCTTTAAGTTTTGGGGCAGATATGGTTATGCAATCATTTTGTCACACAGCTGCGTATCCAAAACCAGCAGATATTAAATTAAGACATACACTACCTGATTTTATTAACTCAAGAGGTGGTGTAACGCTAAGACCAGGTGATGGTGTTATTCACTCATGGTTAAACAGACTTTGTCTGCCAGATACTGTAGGTACGGGTGGAGATTCACATACAAGATTCCCAATTGGTATTTCATTTCCAGCTGGTTCTGGGCTTATTGCATTTGCAGGAGTTACGGGTATGATGCCTTTAACAATGCCTGAGTCTGTACTAGTACGATTTAAAGGTGAAATGCAACCAGGAATTACGCTAAGAGATTTAGTAAATGCCATTCCATACCAAGCCATTCAAGACGGGCTTTTAACTGTTGAGAAAAAAGGTAAGAAAAATATTTTTGCAGGAACTATTGTTGAAATTCAAGGGTTACCAGATTTAAAAGTTGAACAAGCATTTGAATTATCAGATTCAGCAGCAGAAAGAAGTGCGGCAGCTTGTTCTGTACAATTATCAAAAGAGCCAATTATTGAGTACTTATCTTCAAACATTGCTTTAATTGAAAAAATGATTGAAGAGGGTTATGAAGATGCGAAAACACTTCAAAGAAGAGCGGACAAAATGAAAGAGTGGATTAAAAATCCAGAACTTTTAGAACCAGATGCAGATGCTCAATATAAACAAATTATTGAAATTGACTTAAACACCATTACAGAACCAATATTAGCTTGTCCTAATGATCCAGATGATGTTGATACATTAACAAACATTAAAAACGACCCAAAAAGAATTCAAAAAATTGACGAAGTATTCGTAGGTTCTTGTATGACAAATATTGGTCTTTTTAGAGCGTTAGGTGAAGTACTTAAAGGTGAGGGTGAAGTTCCTACTAAATTATGGATTGCACCACCAACAAAAATGGATAAAGAGCAATTAGTAGAAGAGGGATACTACGCTATTTTTGCAGCTGCTGGTGCTAGACTTGAAATTCCTGGATGTTCTTTATGTATGGGTAACCAAGCACAAGTAAGTGAAGGAGCGGCAGTATTCTCAACAAGTACACGAAACTTCGATAACAGACTTGGAAAAGGTTCTCAAGTTTACTTAGGATCAGCAGAAGTAGCAGCGGTTACGGCACTTCTAGGAAGACTTCCAACAGTAAAAGAGTACATGGAAATTGTACCTAAGAAAATTACTGAAAAAAACAAAGACGGTGTTTATAAATACTTAAACTTCCACCAAGTAACGCAAGAGCAACTAAGAAACTTAGTTCACTCTTAATAAATTTTCTTAAGCCCAAACTCTTGGGCTTAAGATTTTTCTTCTTTTTAATCTCTATTAACAACTTTTACAATATAATAAATCAATTTATAAAAAAGGTCTGTTTTGTCAGCTAAAGAGAGTAAAAAAACATCTATTATTGAAAATTCACTTAAACTTTTTTCCCAAAAAGGGTTTTATAATACTACTATTCCCGATATTGCAAAAGCCATGAAAATGAGCGTAGGCAATATGTATAACTACTTTGCTTCAAAAGAAGAGTTGGCAAAATGTGCCATTAAATATTCTACGAATATTTTAGCGCTTGAACTGCGAGAAGTAAATAATGCACCCCTTTCTTCAAGAGATAAAATTTTTGAATTTACACGACGATATTTTCTAAAAGTTAAAGAAAACCCTGAAATTATTGAGTACTTTTTACGCGTATACCTATCTAATCGAGAGGTATTTTCAAACGGGTGTGAAGGCTTTTTATGTGTGGGTGAATTTGTAACGGAAGTGATGATTTTACTTGAAGAAGGGGCTTCTAAAAAAGAGTTCAGAGACCAAGATTTTTTTGCTGCTTTTGGAATGTTTATGGGAAGTTTAGGGGGATTTGCTTTTTTAAGTGGAGAAAAAGTATTGGAAAAAGATTTAATGCAATACAGTGATTTAATTGCTGAAAATATCTACAGAGCCTTAAAGTATGAGGAATAAACCCAAAATTGTTTGGCTTCAAGCACTTACGTGCAATGGGAATACCCAATCTTTTTTAAGTTCAAATCATGCTCGATTTGAAGATTTTTTAAATGCTTTTGAATTGGTCTATCATCCTAGTTTAACACACAATATCTCTTTAGAAGATGTTTTAACCTCAGATTTTTTGATTGATTTTTTACTTATTGAAGGCGCAATCAGTTCCAATACTCTCTTTTTTTCTTTAAACAATGAAAGTGCTAAAAATATTTTACAACAATTAGCCAAACGCTCTTTATATATAGTTAGTGTTGGAAGTTGTGCTTCATATGGGGGAATTCACGCAAAATTTGAAAAAAATAGCGACATACATGGTGTTGAAAAAAGCTTAGAAAACATTAAGTGCCTCTCTGCTCATAAAATTATTAACTTAACGGGGTGTCCTGTGCATCCTGAGTGGATACTTCAAACGCTTTTTACGTTAAAAAGTAAAGGGACAATTGTTTTAGATGAAAAAAATCGCCCCGTAGAGTTGTACTCTCCTTTGGCACACCATGGGTGTGTCAGAAATGAGTATTTTGAGTGGAAAGTAGAAGCTCATACGTTTGGGCTAAAAGAGGGATGTTTATTTTATGATCAAGGGTGCAGAGGTCCTATGACACACAGTTCGTGTAATAAAATTTTATGGAATGATATTAGCAGTAAAACACGAGTAGGAATGCCTTGTATTGGGTGTACTGAATTTGATTTTCCAAGAGAAAACCTTTTTGAAACCAAAAAAAATATTGGAATTCCTGCTGAAGTGCCATTGGGTATTAGCAAACGAGCCTATTTGTCGTTAACGGGTGTGGCAAAAACCTTTAAAATAGAGAGATTAAATAAGAAGATAATAGATGAAAACAGTTGATATTATTGAAAGAATAGAAGGGGAAGCCAAGCTTCACTTAACATGGAAAAATAAAAGAGTAGAAGAGGCTCAAATTGCTTTTTTAAATTTTAGAGGCTTTGAGTATATTTTACAAAATAAACCTATTTTAGATGCGTTGGTTTATACGCCTCGTATTTGTGGTATTTGTGGACAAGCTCATTTGTATGCAACAGTAAGCGCTATAGAAAATATTTACACACAAGCAAAGATGCCTTTAGAAATTACGCCTAAAGCAAAAAGTTTACGAGAATTGGGGCTAATTATAGAGATACTTCAAAGTCATATTAAATGGTTTTATATGTTTATCATGCCCGATATGAATCAACACTCCTCTTTATTTGATGAGAAATTTGTGCCCTTAAAAGGAAAAAGTTGGCTTAAAGCGCAAGAAGCTTCAAGCAATATTATTAAAGCATTAGCAACCTTTGCAGGGCAATGGCCACACACTTCGTATATGATTCCAGGAGGAGTTGTAAGTGACCCTACGCATATGGATATGATTTTTGTAGAAAATTATATTGATAAAACCATTGTTTATTTTGAAGAAGAGATTGTAGGGCTTAGTTTAGAAAAATATTTAAGTTTTTCAAGTTATAAAGATTTGGGGTTTATTAATGCAGATTTGAAGTTGTTTATTGAGATGAGTTTTGAACAAGGGTTTGAAAATATTGGAAAATCTTACAACAGATTTTTAAGCATTTCCGATGACTTAGGCTTTGTGCAAGGAAAAATAAAACATAAAAATGTGATGAAAATTAATTTAAATAAAATAGAAGAGAATGCTGACTTTACCTTTGATGCAGAAATTACAAAACAAAAAAAAGAGAAATATACGTGGTCTAAAAATGTAAAATATGACCAACAGTTTTATGAAACAGGTCCGCTTGCTCGTGCGTTAATTCAAAACAGAAAGTTTATAAAAGCTATCCATAAAAAATATTCAGACAGTGTGTTTACAAGAGTTATGGCACGAATGGACGAAATTGCATTTTTATTGCAAAAAAGCAAAACTATTTTAGGGTCAATTACTATTAGTGAAGCTTCATTTATTGAACCAAAACTTCAATTAAAACAGTTAGATAGTGGGTTTGGAGTAGGTGTTATTGAAGCCACGCGAGGCTCTTTAAAACATGAGGTGGTTATAAAAAATGGAATTATACAACGCTATGATGTTATTACTCCAACGGTATGGAATTTAGGATCTGGAACTGCACTTGAGTATGGTGTGGCACAAAAAGCTATTATTGGAACGAAATCTTTACATGAAGCTACTATTGTTTTAAGAAGTTTTGATGTTTGTTCGGTTTGTACTACGCATTAAATAAAATAGCCAAAAAGTGTGTAAATTTGAAACACTATAGTTATAATTTAAAAAATATTTTTCTTTTTAAAATTATTGTAAAGATTGAAACAAATATATAGGTAAACAAAATATACAAATGAACAGTCATTCATGAGAACCCCTTACTTTAACTATTCCTTAAAAAAATTGACAATGTTAGAAAAAAGTGTTAAACTAAAAAGTTACAATAGTGTTATTACTTTGCTATGCTAATGCTACGAATAACGCTATATTAAGGATTGTCCTTAAGTTTCGTATAAGTGTTAAAAGAGTACTTTTTTAAAAGTAAATGAACATTCATATAGGAGGAGAAAATGGCTACAGATTCGCAAGAGATGGTAAAAAAGATTTTTACACAAAAATCCGCACGCGTAGATACCAATAAAGGGCAAGAGTATTACGACTCTTTATTTTCTAAAATGAAAGCAAGGTTGGATGCGTTACGACAAACACCCCAACTTAAAGACATGGATATGATGGATGTCATAGAGAGTGAAGGGGTTAACAGAAGAGATTTTATGAAGTGGGTAAGTGCAACCACTGCTACACTTATGCTTCCTCCTATGTTTGTTCCTCTTGTTGCAGAAGCCACTGAACTTATGAACAGAGTACCTGTAATTTGGATTGAACTGCAAGATTGTGCAGGAAACTCTGAAGCACTTTTACGAAGCAGCGCACCAACAGTTGATGAACTGCTTTTTGATGTATTAAGTTTAGAATTTCACGAAACACTCATGGCAGCTTCAGGACATCAAGCTGATGCACAATTAGAAGATGCCATGCATACATTTAAAGGAAAATACCTTCTTTTTGTAGAAGGAGCTATTCCTTTGGCTATGAACGGGCAATATGGAACCATTGGAGCTTCAGGAGAGACCTTTAAAGAGCATTTAGAAAGGTTAGCCAAAGATGCAGCTGCGGTGGTTGCGGTTGGTACGTGTGCTACTTTTGGAGGCGTTCCAGCAGCTGCTCCAAACCCAACGGGTGCAGTAGGAGTTATGGATATTGTTAAAGGAAAAACGATTATTAATATTCCTGCGTGTCCTGCTAACCCTGCTAATATGGTTGGGGTTGTGTTGCACTATATTTTAAGTGGACAAGCACCTGAACTTGATTCACTGTTGCGACCAAAGTTTGCATTTGGGTATAGAATTCACGATAACTGTGAAAGAAGAGCACACTTTGATGCGGGTGAATTTGTTGAAGAGTGGGGAGATGAAGGGGCTAAAAACAACTTTTGTCTTTATAAAGTTGGGTGCAAGGGTCCAATGACTTTTAATAACTGTTCAATTATAAGATACAACGAAGGAACAAACTGGCCAATTGGCGTAGGGCGTGGTTGTATTGGATGCAGTGAACCCGATTTTTGGGATAAATATGCGTATGAAAGACCTATGGCTGATGCTAAAATTAAAGCTCCCACGGGTGGTGTTGAAAAAACAGTCGATGAGTTTGGTTTAGGGTTATTAACCGTTACAACCGTAGGAATTGCAGCACATGCTATTATGAGTGCCGTTGCAGGTAAAAAATCAGAGATAGGAGATGACAATGAGTAAGAAACATATAGTAATAGACCCCATTACAAGGATTGAAGGGCATTTAAGAATTGAAGCCATTATCGATGAAAACAATGTCATTACCGATGCTTTTAGCAGTTCAACAATGTTTAGAGGAATTGAAGAAATTTTAAAAGGAAGAGACCCACGAGATTGTGGGTTACTTGCCATGAGAATTTGTGGAGTATGTACAGGAACGCATTATTTAAGAAGTATTGAAGCCGTTGAACACGCGTTTAATGTCACCGTTCCAAAAAATGCACGAATTGTACGAAACCTAATGTTGGGTGGTTTGTATGCACATGACCATATTGTTCATTTTTATCATCTCCATGCACTGGATTTTGTTGATATTACTAAAGCTTTGGAAGCGGATCCTCAAAAAGCAGTTGATGAAGCACATAAATGGGCAGATATTGCAAAAACAAACCCATGGAATGCGAGTGTGAGCCAATATAAACAAGTTCAAGAACGAGTGGCTAAATATGTGAAACAAGGTCGGCTTGGAATTTTTGGAAATGCTTATTGGGGAAGTAAAGCGTATAAGCTAACGCCTGAACAAAACTTAATAGGGCTTTCACACTATTTAGATGCGCTAGAAGTGCAAAGAGATTTAGCTAAAGCGTTGGCTATTTTTGGTGGAAAAAATCCGCATCCGCAATCACTGGTTGTGGGAGGGGTTACATGTGTTCAAGATATTAAAAACCCTTCACGAATTGCTGAGTATAAAACCATTATGAAAAAAGCTCAAAAGTTTACTAAAGAGGCGTATTTACCAGATATTTATATGGCTGGAACAATGTATGCCGATGAAGCACTAGCAGGTGTAGGCGGAGGAATTGGAAACTTTTTATCGTATGGAGATTTCAACTTAGATGACTTGCCATTTTACAAAGCAAAAAGACTTTTCCCAAGTGGAATCGTGTTAAATAAAGATTTAACTAAAGTGTTCGACCTTGACCAAACTAAAGTTACAGAAGACGTAACCCATGCTTGGTATGAGGGGAACACTAATTTACACCCGTATGATGGCGTGACTCATCCTAAATATACAGGATTTGCTAAAAAAGAGAATGGTATTGCATATTTGGATACTAAAAATAAATATTCGTGGATTAAATCGCCCTTATATGACGATGAAAGAATGGAAGTGGGACCCTTAGCACGAATGGTTATTGGAGTCGCACGAGGCGATGAGTTAATTACAAAATATGTAACCACTTTTCTAAAAAATGGCAATTTACCCGTAAAAGTTCTTTTTTCAACCATTGGACGAACAGCTGCACGTGCTATTGAAACAGAGTTAATGGTCGATAAATGTATTGAGTGGGCAGACGAGTTGGCTGCAAATGTTGCCAGTGGAGATTTAAGCACATGGACAGAGTTTGATTTTGATAAAGTGTCAAAAAATGCTCAAGGATATGGAATGGCTGAAGCACCAAGAGGCGCTTTAGGGCATTGGATTAAAATTAAAGACGGTAAGGTTGAAAACTATCAAACGGTAGTGCCTTCAACATGGAACGCAGCTCCTAGAGACTATAAAGAGAGATTGGGCGCGTATGAAGCTTCACTAGTAGGAACAAAAGTAGTTAATCCCGAAGAGCCTTTAGAAATTATTCGTACCATCCATAGTTTTGACCCTTGTATTGCGTGTGCGGTTCATATTATAGATACGAACGGTAAAGAGTTAAGTGTATATAAGGTAGATCCCTTAGGAGCCAGTCGTGGATAAATTCACTAAGGTTGAGAGAATGACTCCAGCTATGAGAACCATTCACTGGCTGAATGCGATTTGCATGGTTGTTGCAGTTGCAACCGGGCTTTATATTGGGCATCCTTACTATCAAACATTTATAGCAGATCCTGCTGTAGATAAATACGTGATGGCATGGAACCGATGGGGGCATTTAATTGCTGCCATTATTTTTGACGTTACAGCCATTTTAATTGGGTATTTGTATCTTTTTTCACGATTTGAAAAACCGTATAAAAAGATATTGCCTACGAAGAAAAATTTTGTAGAGTTTTGTGAAGTTTTTTTTAATTTAATTACATTTAACAGAAGAAAGAAGTTTGATTCAACATACAGTGACAGTTATAACATTATGTTCTTCACGCTTTTTCATATCTTGTTGGTGTTTATGCTTTTTACTGGGCTACAACTTTATGTTCATGGCTTAGCATCTGGATTAAGTTCCATAGGAGCTTGGTGGCCTTGGATACTGCATGTGGCTACAGACTGGACATTGAGTGTTTTTGGTGGAAACATGGGGGTGAGAATTGCTCATCATACGGCTATGTATTTAATATTGGTGTGGGTAATATCTCATATTTACTACCAAATTTGGAGAACCATTTTTTGGGGCGAAGGCGATATTAATATCGTTTTAGGCGGATATAAATTTGTGCGAAAAGCTGGAAAAAAAGAAGACGAATAGTCTTCTTTAAACTATTGGGTTTAAAATGGGTTATGAGATTCATAACCCATTTTTTATTTACTAAAAGAGGAAAAGATGAAAAATATTGTCATTGGTGTAGGAAACTTACTGTTTAAAGATGAAGGCATAGGCATTTATGCGGCAAAATATTTAGAAGAAAATTATAGTTTTGAACCCAAAATAGAGATAATTGATGGGGGAACATTGGGGTTTAAACTTATGAGTTATTTTCAAGAGTATGACAATGTTGTTATTTTAGATACGGTTTCTATTGAAGATAAAGCGGGAGAAATTTTTAGAATACCCTCTGATGTTTTGCTTGGGTTAGGCACTTACAGAAAAACAGCCCACGAAGTTGAAATTGTAGAGATGCTAGAGATTTGTTCGGTTTTAGAAGAACATGCCGCTGTTACCATTTTGGGCATTATTCCTGAAGATATTGTAACAGTAGAAATAGGATTAACTCCAACCATAGAAGCAAAATTTGAAGAGTATGTGGCACATGTTTTAAAAGAGTGTGAAAATATGGGATGTGTTGCTAAAAAAATTAATACTAAAAGTGTGAAACAAATTGCTCTTGAGTTAATAGGAAGCTATAACGGCGAGCATTTAAGTAGAATCCCCAATGAAGAGGATTTAACATGCCGATAATTTATGAAATAACTTTTAACTCAAAAAGCCAATACATAAAAAATATGATTGTTGAGTTAATTAATGAAAATAAAATCAGTGCTTCGTGTGAACAAAACAGTCAATTTATTTATATTATTTTAAATGACAGTTCTGAAAAAATAGAGATATTTTTTAAACAGTTAGAACAAAAATTGCCTCTGTCTATTTTTATGGAGAGTTCAAAAATAATTGAAAAAATCCCTGTTGGGGTAGATTTTTTAGAACCAAACCATATAGAACCCATTTTAAGTTTAAGTAACCAAACCGTAATTGAGCTGATTAAAAATAACGATGACTCTGAAAAAAACAATGCTCAAAAAATTTTAAGCGATGAAATCATTAGCTTATCAACATCAACAGGTTTGTGTTATTTTGCTAAACCCACACAAGACAATCGCCTTAAACTTGAAAATTATTCTAATAATATTCATATGTTTATAGCCAATACCACTGCCTTTGAAACGCTATTTAACCTGAATCAAAAAGATGTACAACTTATGTGTTCAATTGAACGACCGCTTATAAAGTTAAAACTTAATTTTCAAGCCAATAATCAAAACCAATACAGCACTACGAATACTATTTATGCCAAAATGCCTTACGATAAAGCCACTTTTTTATTGGCATATGAAGTTAAAAGGTTAGGTTTAGATGCGTTGATTTATTGCCATAAAGAGCCTTTAAATGATGCTATAAAAGTAGGGTATGTTGACAAAAAAGTTTTCATAATTGAAGGTAACAGCGGATTGTTTCCAAAGTTTGATTATGCGTCAAAAAAAGTGTTTGAGAACTCTAAGGATTATTTCAATTTTTATGGAACCATTTTTAAAGCCGTTTTGAGCCAATTTAATAAACGCACCACATCTAGTATTGGGGTTTATTTTACAACACAAAACAACAACAGTGAGATAGCAATTTATACCCCAACTCACGGTGAAAAAGCAATTGTGAGAGTGCCTAATATTCATTTAAATTTAGCTACTAATTTAGAAGAGATTAAAGAAATAGATGAAAATACTTCTAGGTTGATTGAGAATTATAAGAAAAAATTCCCACAACTGTTTAAAAACCAAAATTTGGTCTTTAAAGATTCACACGGATTTGAATCTATTATTAATTTAATTGCATATTTTTTAGAGATAAAAAACAGCAAAGAGTTTGAGTCTTTAGCTTTTAATTACAGTGCAAAAAGTGGTATAAATATTGATATGAAAGTCATAAAAATGGATGGCATAAACTATTTAGACTACAGAAGAGTCGTGCAAAGTATGATGAGTTACAAATTAGCAGGAGTTGCCAACGATTTACTGGCATTTTCATTTTACGAAAGCCTAAGTGAATTTATTGGAAACACCGTAACGCAACTAAAAAACGAGTTTGACACCAGTGATGTGGTTTTATGCGGAAATATGTTTGCCAATACCACGCTAATGGAAAAAACCTACAAAGCCTTGAACAAAACTTTTAATGTACTTATTCCAAAAGAGTATCCGTTGGATTTTAGTTTGTGAGTGGTGAGTAGTAGGTAGCGACAAGTGACGAGTTTGGGGATATTGTACTTGTTTTATATTACTGTTACCTTTTAATTCACTGCTTAGTAAAACACACAAAATTGTAACGGTTAAATTACTATATAAGGGGCAACTGGATATTATAATTTAAATTAACAGTTAGGATAATAATGAATAACTATTTTCACATAAGCGAAAAATATAATTCAACATTAGACACAAGATTTAAAGTCTGTAAACGCGACAACTCAAATATAAAAATATGGGATAGAAATTTTGATAATCTTGAAATAAATTTACTAGATAGTGTAAATAACATCAAAGAAGACAAAACAAGACAAAATATACTTTATGAAATACTTTTAAAATGCGATTTTGACATAACATTACCAATAGAAGAGACGACCATACTAGGTAAAACCATCTACAACATAGACTACGGAACACTCATAGTTTGCCTTGATGATGAAATAACCATAGAAGTAGTTGTAGCCATAGCAGAACGTTTAAAGAGCCAGGTTGTTTATGATGAAGAGAAGAAAAAACGCCATGCAAGAGTAGTATTTAAAGATAAAATCTTTGCCGATACCAATGTAAAAACAAATGCTATACAAGTGTTGAAGCAGTTTGATATTGATGATGTTGTGAGTGTGTGAGATGATTACAAAAATACAGAAAATTAAAAATTTCGGTAGTTTTAAAGATTTTACTTGGGAAGCAAGTATAAATGATTTTAAACGATTTAATTTACTATATGGATGGAATGGAAGTGGTAAGACTACTTTATCTAAATTGTTTACACTGATTGAGCATAAAAATGATGAAAATTTGATAAGAGGACTTACTGACTATGAGTTTAATATAAATTTAGAAGATTTAAATAGTATTACAAATAACTCATACTCTACAAATACTTTAAATCTTTTTGTTTTTAATGAAGTGTTCGTTGAGAAAAATATTGATTGGAATAATATTATTAATAGTATCTTGCTTATTTCAGGTGCAGTTATAACAGAAAAAGAGGATTTAGAAAAAAAGAAATTAGAACTTGGTAATGATGATTTAAAAGATAGTGTTTTGTGGAGTATTAAAACTACAAATAAATTAAAAAACGATTTAGATTCAGAACAAGATAAGTTCTATAGTGATTCAGCAAAAAAAATCAAAGAAAAATTCAAGGTTATAGACACTTCTGATAAGTATTATTTTAATTATGATAAACGAAAATTTAATCAGTTTGTTGTGGATAACGAGATAGCTGTATCTGATAAAAAAAGTATCTTAAAAGAATCAGAGATTGATGGACTAACAAAATCTATTAGACCAGATGTTTTGCAAGAAATTTCAATTGAATTAAAACATATTGACACTCAAAGACTGGAAACAATTAAAGAAAAAGTAAAAAATATTTTAAATACAAGCTTGATAGTTAAAGAAATTACAAGACTTAAAGAGTTTCCTAAAATTGGCAAATGGGTTGAGGAAGGTATTGCTATTCATAAAGAAAACAATTCACAACAATGTGAATTTTGTAATCAAAAATTACCTGAAGATAGACTCTTAGAATTAGAACAACATTTTAGTGATGAATTTATTAAGTTAAAAGACAAAATTACAAAAGCTATAGAATGGCTACCTACACAAATAATTAAAATTGATGCATTAGAAAATGACTTTGAAATATATCCTGAATTTAAAGAAGAGTTTAAAACTTTAAAAGAGTTACTACTTAATAGTATTAAAATTATCAATAAAATATTTGATAAATGGATTGATAATTTAGCTCAGAAACAAAGTAACCCATTTATCGTTATTTCAGAACTTGAAACTATAGATAGTAAAGATATAGATGCTTATAACTCAACAATCGATAAACTTAATATCGTAATAAATAAGCATAACAATAAGACGAAAAACTTTTCAGATGAGTTAAAAAGGTTAAAATGTAAGCTTGAACTACATTATGCTTCTTTTTATTTTCATGATTTTAATCTGAAAAAAAACAAATTAGATATTCAAAAACAATCTGACGAAATAAGTAGATTAACTATTTTAAAAAGTAATTTGAATTCTGACATCAAAAGATTAGAAGGGTTACTATCAAATGAAGCAATAGGAGCTGGAAAATTTAATAATAAACTACATAGATTTTTAGGTCGAAAAAATATTATTTTAGAATTTGATCCTGAAAATCATGGTTATAAAATTTGGAGAGATGGAATACAGGCAAATAACCTTAGCGAAGGTGAAAAGACTGCTATATCATTTGTATACTTCATAACAAAATTAAAAGAAAATGATAATAAAATTGAAGACAGTATTGTTATTGTAGATGACCCAATTTCAAGTTTTGATTCAAATAATTTATTTAGTTCTTACTCTTTTTTAAAAAATGAATGTGAAACTGCGAAACAGTTATTTGTAATTACTCATAATTTTGCTTACTTTAAATTAATTAGAGATTGGTTTAGTGGAAAGAATAAAAGAAAAAATGGTGCACTTATTATTAAAGCTTGTTTTTATTTAATTGAGGCAAATATTATTGATGAGAAACGATTGTCAACAATTAAAACAGCTACGGCATCACTAACTCAATATGGTTCAGAATATCATTTTATTTTTTCACAAGTATATAAATTTAAAAATGAAGTAGTAGATGAAGTAAATGCTTATTTAATTGGAAATTTATTACGAAAGTTATTAGAAGCTTTTTTAAGTTTTAAATATCCATTCAAAAGAGATAATTTTAAAGCTTTGTGTGATGTTGCAATTGTTGATACTAATTTAAATGAAAAAGTTTATAGATTTATAAATAAATATTCTCATAATCAAACAATTGAGTTTTATGATAGTGCAGATGATACAGTCTTGTCTGAAAGTAATAGTATTGTGACTAGTGTGCTAGAAGATATTATTAAAAAAATTGATGAAAACCATTACAATGAAATGAAGAAATTAATATTAGAGGAAACTCAAAATGCCAACTAAAATAACCATAAAATGCCCAAACTGCAATGCAGACATAGATGTAAATAAAATTCTTTATCATCAATTAGAAGATGAGTTAAAAAAAACATAGCAGAACAAAAGCCAGTCACTGACTGACTAATCAAAACTCCAGTCACTGACTGGAGTTTTGAAGTAATAAGATTTAGAAAAGCTAAAAAACAAATTGGAGAATAGTCATGCAAACACAAGAATCCATAAAAACATTTGAAGAGCAAAAAGTGCGGACTCTTTGGGATGAAGAGAGTCAGAAGTGGTTTATTTCTATTGTGGATGTTGTTGCTGCTTTGACGCAGAGTCCTAATCCTTGCAAGTATTGGAGTGTGTTAAAAACACGACTTAAAAAAGAAGGAAGTGAGTTGACTACAAATTGTAGTCAACTGAAAATGAAGTCAACTGATGGCAAATATTACAAAATATGATTGAAACACATATCCACATTAAAGGCATTGTTCAAGGGGTTGGGTTTAGACCTTTTGTTTATTCTTTGGCTTTGAAGCTTAACTTAAAAGGGTTTGTTAATAACGATGAAAGTGGTGTGAATATTGTGCTACAAGGCGCTAAAAATTCACTTGATGCTTTCATTGATGAACTAACAACAAATCCTCCCTCTTTGGCACACATTGATGACATAAAAATTAGCTCTTCTAAAAGTTCACACACCTACAATGCCTTTACTATTGAACAAACGCAAGTTAAAAAGAACAAAACCTCTTTGGTTTCTCCTGATATTGCTGTTTGTAAAGAGTGTTTAGAAGATATTTCTAATCCTGATAATTTTCGTTTTAACTATGCTTTGACCAATTGTACCAATTGTGGCCCACGGTATTCGATTATTAAAACCGTTCCTTATGACAGAGAAAATACTTCTATGAGTTCATTTAAGTTATGTGAAGAGTGCCAAAAGGAGTATGACAATCCTACTAATAGGCGTTATCATGCACAACCTATTTGTTGTCCTGCGTGTGGTCCAAAGGTTAGCTTGTCTGATGTTAATAATGTTGAAATTAAAAATGACCTTGAAGCCATAAAAGAAGTAGCACAACAGATTAAACACGGCAATATTGTTGCTATTAAAAGTTTGGGTGGCTTTCATTTGGTGTGTGATGCTACGAGTTCTTATGCGGTTAATAAACTACGACAACGAAAAAACAGACCCACAAAACCCTTGGCGGTGATGTTTAAAAATTTAGAGCAACTTTCTCAAGCAGCAATGCTAGGTAGTAGGGAAGTAGAGATTATTACTTCTAAAGAGAACCCCATTGTATTGGTGCAAAAAAAGGAGAACTCACTTTTAGCGCAAGAAATTGCTCCTGACATTGACCACATTGGAGTTTTTTTACCCTTTACCCCTTTGCAGCATTTACTTTTTAACTATCTAGATACGCCCCTTGTGGCTACAAGTGCTAATTTGAGTGATGAACCTATTATTATAAAAAAAGATGAGCTTTATAGAAAACTCTCTTTTGTATTTGAATATGTTTTGGATTATAACCGTGCCATTATTAATGCGTGTGATGACAGCGTGGTTCAAGTGGTTAATGACAAACTCTTTTATTTAAGAAAGGCTCGTGGATATGCTCCTTATTCTCTTAAGCTTTTAAACGCTTCAAGTAAAAAAATTTTAGCCGTAGGGGCAAACCAAAAAAACTCTATTGCCCTTTATTTTGATAATACGGTGATTGTCTCTCCTCATATGGGAGATTTAAACTCAATTGCTTCTATGGAGTTTTTTAAAAACAGCGTTGAAACCTTTAAGCGTTTTTACGATTTTACTCCCGATTTCATTGTGTGCGACAAACATCCCAACTATGAAACGACAAAATGGGCAAAAGAGCAAAAAATGCCCGTAGTTCAAGTGCAACATCACTATGCTCATGTGTTAAGTTGTATGGCTCAATATAATCTAAAGCAGCAGGTTTTGGCGTTTGCTTTTGATGGCACAGGATATGGTGATGATGGCAATATTTGGGGTGGGGAAGTTTTTATTGCTTCGCAAAAAGAGTATGTGCGGATTAAACATTTTGAATATTTCAAACTGCTTGGCGGTGAAATGGCAATTAAGCAAATTAAGCGTGTGGGGTTGTCGTTGTTGTTTGAAAACTACACCTTACAAGAGCTGTTTGTCTTAGATAATCCTTGTTTAAAAGCCTTTTCCAATAAAGAAATAGAGTTATTGCACACCGTTTGGCAAAAAGGGTTAAATGCACCTTTAACTTCTTCTGCGGGGCGATTGTTTGATGCGGTGTGTTCCATTGCAGGGTTAGAACACAATGTTAGTTATGAAGGGGAGAGTGGGTTACTTATTGAACAAGCGTATGACAAAAGTGTTCAAGATGCTTATTTGTATGAGATAACACCCCATACTATAAATATAAATCAAGCCATACAACAAATGGTACAAGAGAAAAATACTCGACTTATTTGCAGTAAGTTTATCAATATGTTAAGTGAAATTATTGTTGAAATTGCTAAGGCTTATCCTAATTTTGAGGTGGTTTTAACAGGCGGTGTTTTTCAAAACAGAACACTTTTAGAACTAGTGACGCAAAAATTAGATGCGATAAATAGAAAATATTATTATAGTAAAGAGACCCCTTTAAACGATGCAGGAATTGCATTAGGACAAATTTATTCACAACTTTCTTAAAAAATATTAATATTTTGTTCTAAATCTATATAAGAGCAGAGAAAAATTAGTTCCTTTTTAAGATAGTTTGACTACACTTTAGAAAAATGAACACCAATTCAATATAATTAAAAATAAGGATTAACAATGTGTAAAGATTGCGGTTGCAGCATAACAGACCATGGACACCAACACGACCACGGCAACGAACATGACCATCATCATGACCACGGGCATCATTCTCATGATCATCAACAAGCACACGAGACACTAAGCCATAACCCACAACTCAATGACCCTAAAACTATTTCGGTGATTAAAAAAATATTAGATAAAAACGACCATGAAGCTACTCACAATAGAGCGCATTTTGACAAATACAATGTTTTGGGAATTAACCTTATGAGTAGCCCTGGAAGTGGAAAAACATCGTTACTTGAAAGTTTTGCTTCTTTGGCTGATTTTAAATTTGCCGTAGTTGAAGGGGATTTAGAAACTTCTAAAGATGCCGATAGATTAATAGCAAAAGGCATTCAAGCGGTGCAAATACAAACAGGAAGTGCGTGTCATTTAGATGCGTTTATGGTGCATAAAGCTCTTCACGATATTAAGTTAGAAAGCTTAGATGTTTGCTTCGTTGAAAATGTAGGAAATCTTGTTTGTCCTGCTTCTTATGATGTGGGAACGCATTTGAATATTGTGCTTGTAAGTATTCCAGAGGGTGCTGATAAGATTATTAAATATCCCGTTATGTTTAGAACGGCTGATTTAATATTAATTACCAAAACAGACCTTTTGCCCCATTTTGATTATGATATGGAAGCTGAAAAAAAAGAAGCCAGAAAATTAAAGCCTAGCGTTGATATTTTAGAAGTCTCCACCAAAGATGAAAAAAGCGTTCAGCGAGTTATTGACTGGATTAAATTTAAAAAAAATCACCGAGGATAGGGTTATGTGTTTATCAATACCATCAAAAATTACAAAAATAGACAAAGAGACCAATATTGCAACCGTTGATACCATGGGAGTAACACGACAAGCATCTTTAGATTTAGTTGACCAAGAAGTAGGCATTGGGGATTATGTGCTTATACATATTGGGTTTGCTATGAATAAAATAGATGAAGAAGATGCTATGGAGAGTTTGAAAATTTACGGTGAGATTATAGAAAAAATGGAAGAGGAAGACAGGCTTCAAGCTATACTTGAAGCCGATAATTGCCCCAATAAAGAGTAACAAATGGCGTTACAACTAAAAGATTTGTATGATGGGTTTAGAAATCCTGAAGCAATTAAAGCAATAGCTAAACTAATAAATGAAGAAGCCAAAACTCTTCCTAAAAAAATAAGAGTTATGGAGGTGTGTGGAGGACATACGCATACGATTATGAAGTATGGGTTGAATCAACTAATGCCTTCAAATATTGAGTTTATTCACGGACCTGGTTGCCCTGTTTGTGTTATGCCCAAAGAGAGAATTGACCATGCGTACACATTAGCCATGCAAGAAGAAGTGATACTTGTAACGCTAGGCGATATGATAAAAGTACCAGGAAGCAACGGAAACTTAGCCAATGCCAGAGCCAAAGGGGCAGATGTACGGTTTGTTTACTCTCCTATGGATACGATTAAAATAGCCAAAGAAAACCCCGCTAAAAAAATCATATTTTTTGCTATAGGGTTTGAAACCACAACACCCATGACAGCAGCTTTAATTGACTATGTTATTAAAAACAATATTCCTAATATTTTATTTCACATCAACCATGTAACAGTACCTGCACCCATGAGAGAGCTTATTAACAGCCATGATGAACAAGTTAACTCTTATGACAGCCAAATAGATGCGTTTATAGGACCTGCTCATGTGAGCGTTATAAGTGGAAGTAAAATCTATGAAGAGTTCCCAAGAGACTATAAAATCCCCGTAGTTGTAAGCGGCTTTGAACCCATAGATGTTATGGAAGCTCTTTTAATGATAGTAAGACAGTTCAACGAAAAACGATGTGATTTAGAAACCCAATACACAAGAAGCGTAACGTATGAGGGCAATATTAAAGCACAAGAACTAATTAATACCTACATGAGACTCGATGGTTCTTTTAAATGGAGAGGGTTAGGGCGTATTAGAGACTCTGCTTTAAAACTAAAAGATGAATACCGCTCTTACGATGCTGAAGTTATCTATAAAGCCATTTTACCCATAGATGAAATAGATGATCATAAATTATGTATTTGCGGAGATATAATGCGAGGAATTGCTAAACCCAATGAGTGCACCGTGTTTGGAACCATTTGTAAACCAAGCAGTCCGTTAGGAAGTTGTATGGTGAGCAGTGAGGGGGCGTGTTCAGCCTACTATAAGTTTGGAAATCTACTATAGCCATACTAGGCTTCATCTTTTATCCTATTTCTTCGTTGAAAAGTCAAATTTAGATACTCACTTACTTCGTGTAAGCTCCTACCTGAATTTGGCTTTCCGCCTTGAACTAGAATAAAATCTAAAACCTACTATGGCTATAGTTACAAAAAAGAATATAAAGTAATATTTATTAATAATATAATCTATTTTTGTTGTAAAATTACAAATATTAATATTATTATGATAATATTATAAAAAATATATAAGGAAATGATGATGTTATTACAATTCAGTGTAAGTAATTATCGTTCAATCAAAGATACAATTACTTTTAGTATGTTGGCATCTTTAAAAAATGAAAATTCTTTTAAAATCAAAAAATATAATTTATTAAATAGTGCTGTAATTTATGGTGCAAATGCAAGTGGGAAAAGTAATCTTCTAAGAGCTATGGCTTTTATGGGAAGAATTGTTTTAAATAAAACAAAAGTTATTCAATCAACAGATACTTTACCTCATGATCCATTTAGATTAAATAGTTCAACACAGGATGCTTCTAGTACTTTTGAAATAGTTTTTTTTATTGATGAAATAAAATATAGATATGGTTTTGAATTAGATACTACGACAGTATATGCAGAGTGGTTATACGCTGATGAAAAAGGAAAAGAAGCAAAACTTTTTTATAGAGATAGTGAAGATGAAAATTATGTTAATCCTCAAAAATTTAAAGAAGGATTTAGATTTTTTGATAGTAAAAAGTTAGAAATTGATATTTTGCCAAATCAACTCTTTATTTGGGAATGTGATAGAACAAAAGATGGTGTAATATCAAAATCTATTTTAAAATGGTTTAATAATCTTAATTTAATTGATGGATTAGACCATAGAGGGTATATAAGCTATACTATGAAAAAAATGGAAGATTTAACTTTTAGAAATGAAATATTGAAGTTAGTTAAAACAGCTGATATTGGAATTGAAACTATTACAATAGAAGAAGAGGAAGTTCCTTTAGATATGATTGAAAAAATGAGTTTGCCTATGGATTTAAAAGAAGAGATTTTAAAAGATGGTGGATTAAAATCTGTTAGTATAAATACCTATCACAAAAAATTTGATGAAAATAATAATGAAATAGGAACTGAAATTTTTGAACTTGATGATGAAGAATCTTTGGGAACGAGAAAGTTTTTTAAAATGTCAGCACCTATTTTAAATACTTTACAAGAAGGTAAAATATTAATAATAGATGAACTGGATGCTAGTTTACATCCCATGCTGACAAAACATCTTATTAAGCTATTTAGTAATAAAGATATAAATACAAAAAATGCACAATTAATCTTTGTAACACATGATACAAATCTTTTAAAACCTGAAATTTTTAAGAGAGATCAAATTTGGTTTACAGAAAAAGATAAATATGGCTCAACAACTCTTTATTCTATTTTAGAAATTAAAGGTGTTAGAGCAAATGATGATTTTGAGAAACAATATATTCAAGGTAAATATGGAGCAGTTCCCTATCTTGGAAAGTTTGTGTTTTAGTTATGGCAAGAAGACAAACAGAAGCGGATAATCGTAAAAATACACAAGATAGTTATAGTAGAAGAAAAGATACTAAGAACAAAATATTAAGCGTTATTATTGCTTGTGAAGATGAAATTTCAGCTCCAACATACTTTAAAATGATAGTAAGAAAATTGAAAGAAAATAAAATAATTACACAGGATTCTTTAGTTATTGCAAATCACAAACACAATACTCCCAAAGGAGTTTTGGATGATTTGATGAGTCATAAAGTTGATGGAAAGAAGTATAAAGAGTTCGAACATAGATGGATAGTGATTGATAGAGATGCTCCAAGAGTAAATGGAGGAGGACATTTAACAGATGAGTTTAATGGTGCGTTAAGTAGTGCGAAAAGTTATAATGTAGAAGTTGCATATGCAAATGATTCTTATGAACTTTGGTATTTATTACATTTTAATCCTAGAACAACCGCAATTTTAAGAGATGAGATTTTAAAAGAAGTTATTAAAAAACTAAAAGAAAAGAGTCCTACAAAATTTAGAGATTTAGATGGTGAAAATATAAAAGGTACAAAATATACAGAGTTTATATTTGAAGAGCTTTTAGAACGACAACCAATAGCTATAAAAAATGCTAAAAATCTTTTAGAATCTTATGGAGAAAGTCATAATCCTGAAAGAGATAATCCATCAACAACTATTCATAAATTAGTTGAGATTTTGAATAATCTAAAAGATAAAGAATTCTAAAAATTAAATTTCATTTTGAATTAAAAAATGAATAAAAGAGAGTTTGAAGCAGGATTTTATATTAAGCATATGGTAAAAGACTTAACCATAGCCAATGACGAAGTACCCAATTTAAAAGTACTGGAAGAGGTATTAGAGATGTATAAAGCATTAGAAGAAAAAGGCGATGGTGATTTAGGAACTCAAGCCTTGTGTAAATTTTACGAATAAAAGAAGAATAGGAAAAGAATGAAAACAATAACACTTTCACACGGAAACGGGGGAGAAGAGAACAATGAACTTATTTCTAAAGTTTTTACAAAGCGTTTAAAAATGAGATTTTGGAAAAAAGTGAAGATGCTGCGGTTATAGAAAATGGCACTTTGGCTTTTAGTACGGACAGCTTTACTGTTAGTCCTATTATTTTTCCAGGTGCAGATATTGGGAAACTGGCTATTTGTGGAACTTGTAATGACTTAGCTATGATGGGAGCAAAACCTAAATATTTGACTTGCTCTGTTATTTTAGAAGAGGGCTTTGAAATAAGCACTTAGGCGAAGATTTACATTTTTAAAGATGAAACCAAACTATACTTTAGTCGAGAATGCAGAAGCTAAAAAACTAATGGAAGATTTAAATGCTCATATTGCAAAAGCGATTAATGAAGATTATCAATTAGGACACAGTTACTTTATGAAAGTAGAAGATGACAATGATTTAGAGTTTGTTAAAAAGTATAAAATAAAGCCATTACTAGAAGAGTATTTTTATGGAGATGACACAAACTACAATGAAGCAATGAATATATTGGATTTAAAAGAGAATTAGAGGATAAGAAGATAAAACTTTAGGATTGGAATATGAATAATATAGTAATTTATGAAGATGGAAATGTTGAGTTAAAGATTGAATTTGTTGATGAAACTATTTGGTTAAATCAAAGTGAATTGGCTAGACTTTTTGACAAAGACCAATCAGTAATTTCAAGACATATTAATAATATATTTAAAGATAAAGAAGTGGATGAAAAAAGCAATATGCAAAAAATGCATATTGCATATTCTGATAAGCCTGTGAATTTTTATAGTTTAGATATTGTACTTGCTGTTGGTTATAGAACAAATTCATCAAAAGCTATAAAGTTTCGACAATGGGCTACAAAAATACTCAAACAATATTTAATTAATGGGTATGCAATAAATAAAGAAAAATTGCAAGAACAAAAACTCAATGAACTTAACCAAACTTTGCAGCTAATAAAAACAAGCATAGAAGCTAAAGCCATAAGTAGCGATATCTCTAAAGGATTTGTTGAAATTATCTCTAACTATGCTAAAAGTTGGGCGTTGCTTCAAGGGTACGATGACCAGAGTTTGGAAGAGGTTATAAACCATAAAGAGCATAAATTCACTCTTGATTATGAGGAAGCAAAAGAGGCTATAGGTGAGTTTAAAAAAGTGTTGATGCAAAAAAAAGAAGCCACAGAACTTTTTGGACAAGAAAAAGCGAATGAATTTAAAGGAAATCTTTTAAATATTTATCAGACCTTTGGAGGAGTGGAACTTTTAGCTTCGATTGAACAAAAAGCAGCCAATTTACTTTACTATATTATTAAAGGACACCCTTTTAATGATGGAAATAAAAGAATAGGGGCGTATCTTTTTATACTTTTTTTATCTAAAAACAAATCACTTTATAAAACAAATGGTGAACTTAAAATAAATGACAATGCCTTAGCTTCTTTAGCTCTTTTAGTAGCTACAAGTAAGCCTGAACAAAAAGATATTATTATTAAACTAATTATGAACATACTGTATGAGGACAACAAAAATGACTAAAACAATAACACTCTCACATGGAAATGGGGGAGAAGAGAACAATGAGCTCATTTCTAAAGTTTTTTACAAAGCGTTTAAAAATGAGATTTTGGAAAAAAGTGAAGATGCTGCGGTAATAGAAAATGGCACTTTGGCGTTTAGTACGGACAGCTTTACAGTTAGCCCTATTATTTTTCCTGGGGCTGATATTGGGAAACTGGCTGTGTGTGGAACTTGTAATGACTTAGCCATGATGGGAGCAAAACCTAAATATTTGACTTGTTCGGTTATTTTAGAAGAGGGGTTTGAAATACGCACTTTGGAGCGTATTGTTAAATCTATGCAAAAAGAGCTTGAAATTAATGGGGCTATTGTGGTGAGTGGCGATACTAAGGTGGTACCAAAAGGAAGTGTGGATAAGATTTTTATTAATACTTCTGGGATAGGTGAAATACGAAAAAAAGGTATTTCTTCTAACAACATAACAACCGAGGATATTATTTTGGTATCTAACTCTATTGGAAAACATGGGGCTGCTATTTTTGCGGCTCGTGAGGGAATTGAGCTAAGCAGTAATTTAAAATCAGATTGTGCTTCTCTTTGGCCAATTGTTGAGAAACTTATTGAAAATAACATTCAAATAACAGCACTAAGAGATGCCACACGAGGAGGAGTGAGTGCTGTTTTAAATGAGTGGGCAAAACAAAGCGATGTTTGTATTGAAATAGAAGAAAAAGAAGTTCCCATTTGCGATGAGGTTAATGGTATTTGTGAACTGCTTGGCTTTGAAGCGTTAAGTTTAGCCAATGAAGGTACATTTGTTTTAGCCATTAAACAAGAAGATGCGCAAAGAGCGTTAGAGGTATTGCACTCTTGTGAAAATTCAAAAGAGGCAAAACTTATTGGGAAAGTAACCCAACAATATGAAAAAAGAGTTATTTTAAACTCCGCTTGGGGAACAAAACGATTTTTAGAAACCCCAACGGGTGAACTTTTGCCAAGGATTTGTTAAATGCATGAATATTCAATTGTACAATCACTTTTAGAGAGTTGTGAAGAACACGCCAAGCAAAATGACGCCAAAGAAGTGACTAAAGTAATCATTAAAGTTGGGGTGTTAAGTGGCGTTGAACCGCATCTTTTAGAAACGGCGTTTAATACATTTAAAGAAAAAAGCATTTGCCACAATGCCGTTTTTGTTATGAATATACAAGATGTGGTCATAGAGTGTTTTGATTGCAATATCACTTCCACGTTGAAAAAGCGTGAGTTTAGTTGCCCTAAATGTCAAAGCATTAATATTGACGTTAAAGAGGGCGAAGATATGTTTTTGATGTCCTTGGAGATGCAGTAGCACACCTTTTATAGACAAAATCTTTTCGTAAACGGTTAAAAGGGGAGTTTTCATTGTAAAACGACTCATACATAAATGCCAACTCTTCATCGCGATAGTGTTGTAGGGGTTTTATGGCTTCATCTTTTTGTCGTTGTAGGGCTTTGTTATCTAGTAGGTCGTAATAGTCATCACTTTGCGCTAAAGCTTCGCAGAAATCTTGAAGTTCTTGAGTGTAATTTCTTGTTTCATGACTGAATATTTCATCTATAAAACCAATATCTTTGGCTCGTTTTACTCCTAACGGCAAACACGATTTTGTGAGTTCATCGGCTTTTTCTTTGCCTACTTTTTTGGGTAAAAGGTAGGTCCAGTATTCACTTCCGTGAAGTCCTAAGGTTTGATAGTGTGGGTTTAATACAATGCCATCTTTGGCAATGACAATATCACACGCTAAGGGTAAAATGGCACCTCCTGCTCCTGCGTTGGCTTCTATACTTGCAACTGTAATTAAATGGCTTGTTTGAATAACATCTCGCACAATATCGTTCATGGCGTGAATATTTGACCAACCATCTTCGGCTTGTTTCTTTGAATCTTCCATAATATTTAAATGGATTCCATTGGAAAAAAATGATTTCCCGCCCATAAGTACCAGCACTTGAATATCTTTTTGGCACGCCAATTCATAGGCGTACTTAAGTCGTACACACTGTTCAATGCTCATGGCACCGTTATGAAAATCAAAATATAAATAGCCTACTTCATTTTTTTGTTCATAGTAAATTTCTTTAAAGGTTTCAAGATTTTCTTCTAGTAAAAGAGGAATACGGCTTTCATAAATGCCTTTTAATTTTTCTTTTAACACAACCGTGCAGGGCAGTTTGTAACTGTTGGGCAAATTGGGTTTTAAATGAGTTATCCAAATAGCAGCATCAATCGTGGTAATACAAATTGCACCATGCCTTCTTGCAAATATTTCTCCTATGTTTTCACCTCTTAAGGTGCTTTCAAAATGAGCTCCAAACAGATAATACTCTTCATCAAAAAGTGTTTCTAAAACCCCCGGATACGAATCGGCACTGTTTATTTTTTTGAGTATGGTTTGAGTGTTCTCTTTTTGCCAATTAATTTTTCGTAAAGTTTGAGTTAAAGGGGTATGCAAGGCACCTTTAATATTTATATTGCAATAGTCCAAAGGCATGGGTTTAAAATTGGGGTTATTAACATTATCTAAAATTTCATGAAGCAATTGTACGGCACAAGCACTTACCTCTTCTTTGTATAAATTGGCTTTTGAAGCTTGTCGCATGGTAAAGGTTCGTGTTCCCCAAATATCACCTGCGTCCATCTCTTCTATGGCTTGAAGTGCGGTTACCCCCCATGTTTTTTCTTCATTGAAAATCGCCCAATCCAAAGAGTAAGCCCCTCTGTCTCCTATAATTCCTGGGTGAATAATAATACATTTATAGTTTTGCCAAATTTGTGAGGGTACTTTTTGTTTTAAAAAAGGGCATAGAATTAAATGTGGCTTAAAATGGTCACACGTTTCAATTATTATTTTGCAACTGTGAGCCAATTGGAGTTGAACTTCGTGATTGAGCCAACATAACTCTTCATAAAATTTTTGGGATAAACTGTTAAAACTTGTACACAAAAGCAGTATTTTCAAAATAATCTCTTTTTTTAAAGATGATTTTATCCAAAGTATCTTTAAGAGCAATTATAATTATTTTAAAAATTATGTATTGATTTATGCTAATTTAGATAGAATATCTAATGGATTTAATACAAAAATTAAACGCTCAAGTCGAAAAAGCGAACAAACAATACGAACAATTAAAATTTGAAAACAACTCTTTGAAGCTTAAACTTGAGGAGTTCCAAACTAAAAATGATAAATTATTAAGAAACGCTCAAGATATGTTGCTCAAAATTGACAGTGCACTTGTACTAAAAGTAAAGGTAGAAATTGAAAAAGAAAATGACTTTTTATATTAATAATATGGCATATACTATTAATGTCGATGACGAATTAGAGCCAGATATCGTTAAGTTTCTATCATTAGAAAAACATATTAACACTCAAGAACTTTTATTGGCATATGTAAGAAGAACCCAAGAATTTCATAATTTTAAAAAAGAAATTGAAGAGATTTCAAATAAACTTCCTAATCTTTAATGAAAAAAGCATTTTCACTTCTTGAAATTATTTTTGTTATTAGTATTATTGCAATAATAGCTTCCTTTGCTTTAAAAAATAACCTTGGATTATTAGAAAAAGCCAATATCACTAAGATACAAGCGCAAGTCGCACTTATACGAAGTGGCATCAACAGCATAAAAAACCAACGACTAAAATTGGGATTGTTAACTTACCCGAAAACTCTTGATTCGGCTTTAACTAATGTTTCAAATGAGCTTCTTTTTGCAGGAACGCAACAAGAAAAACTTTTAGACTATCCTTTAATTGCAACTACTACAAGTGAAAAACACATAGGTGCTTTTGCAAAAATATCCTCAACTAAATATCATGTTTTTTTAGATAAAAACAATTATGTAGAGTTTACTTACAAAGCAAAAGAAGGCACTTTTACTTGCAACTACGAAGATGAATTGTGCAAGGAGTTAGATTGAACCAAGAGTTTTTTTATGAAGTGGCTCTTTTAAAATCGCCATTAACTCCTTTAACATACAAAAGCCCGAAAAAAATAGAAATAGGGGCATTGGTTTTTGTTTTTTTAAGAAATAGAAAAAAAAACAATGAAGCGGTTGTTATTAAAGAAGTGGAAAAACCAGCGTTTAAATGCGTTGACATAGAAGAGGTAAGCAACTGCTATTATGATAATAAAATGCTTACTATTGCTAAGTTTGTTGCCTCTTATTATGTCTGCTCTTTTGGGGAAGCCTTGAGTTTATACACCCCTTTTGAGAAACTTGATAAAGTCGATTTACAAGTGTTTCAAAGCGATATTTGTTTGTCAAAAGAGCAAGAAGAAGCATATGAATTTTTAAAACAGAAGAAACAAGCGTTGTTGTTTGCCAATACGGGAAGTGGAAAAACAGAAATATATATTAAAACCATAGAAGCCCATTTAAACGAAGATAAACAAGCTATTTTACTTATGCCTGAAATTTCACTAACTCCTCAAATGCAAAAACGTTTAGAAAAAGTGTTTGGAAAAAGTATTGCCATTTGGCACTCAAAAATTACTAAAAAAAAGAAACAAGAGATTATTCAAGGGTTATTGAGTGGAAGTATTCAATTAATTGCGGGTGCGAGATCGGCACTTTTTTTACCCTACAGCAATTTAGGGCTTATAATTGTAGATGAAGAGCATGATGATTCGTATAAATCAGACCAAAAACCACGACTAAATGTTAAGGATTTATCTATTTATATGGCAAAACAGCAAAACCTTCAACTAATACTAGGAAGTGCAACGCCATCTATTTCATCGTTTCATAAAATTCCTTATATTCGAATTTCAAAAAGTTTTTTTCCTACTTCCAAAACCATAACTTTTTTTGAGAGTCAAACGGCACTTACAGTTGAGATTAAAAATAAAATTCTACGCACGTTAAATGATAACAAGCAAGTTATTGTTTTTTTACCAACACGAGCTAATTTTAAGTATCAAGTGTGTTCTTCTTGTGGTAAAAGCGTGGAGTGTCCTTATTGTTCTGTTTCTATGAGTTTGCATAAAAATGCATTGGCGTTAAAGTGCCACTACTGTGGATATGCACAACAAATTCCACATTTTTGCCCAAGCTGTAAAATAGGTGTTATTCAGAATTTTAGAATAGGTACTGCTCAAGTTGAAGAGGAGTTAAAACAACTTTTTCCTACTAAAAGTATTGTACGCTTTGACAGAGATTCAATTACAACCAACACAAAACTTAAAGAAGTTCTAAATGATTTCAACAATGAAAAAATAGATATTTTAGTTGGAACTCAAATGCTTTCTAAAGGTCATGATTATCATAATGTTACCTTAGCTGTGGTGTTGGGAATTGACTCTGTTTTAAATATGAACTCCTATAAATCGCGTGAAAAAGCATTGTCGTTGCTTATTCAAATAGCTGGAAGAAGTGGGCGAAAAGGGTTTGGAGAAGTGGTGGTACAAACTAAAAACAAAGAGTTTTTTGAACACTATTTAGTGAACAGTGACTATGAAACTTTTTTAAAAGATGAACTTCAATTTAGAGAGGAGTTGTATCCTCCTTTTTATAAAATGGCAAAAATAGTTTTTGCACACACCAATGGAATGAAAGCTCAAGATGAGATGAATAAATATGTTCATATTTTAAAAGAGATAGAAAAAATAGAGATGGTGGGTTTTGGAGAGTGTGGGGTGTTTAAAATTGCCAATAAGTATCGTTATGAGATTTTATTGCGTTCAAACCATATTAAAGAGCTTATTCAAGTGCTGCACAGTATTAATTCGCCTATTGCAATTATAGATATGGATACCATAAAATAGGCATATCTTGAATTGCTAATTTTTTTGTTAGCCTTATGACCCCTTAAAACTTTTTTGGGTAAAATTCGCAAAATTGAAGAAGGAAAGTTATGATATTTACTAAAGAAGAATTCAGAGCAAAAGTAGAAGAAATTGAAGCCCGAGATTGGTACAGATGTCCAATTGGTTTTGGTATTGCTAGAGTTGACAGAGGACAAATAAATAAAGACAAAATTCTTCAAGCAACATTTCCTGTTGTAAACTGGGAAGAAAACTACGGAAGTGCAGCTATTTTCTTAGATGCTTTAAAACAAGCAGGTGAAAATGTAGATACAACAGGCTCTGAACTGGTGTGCAATGTAAGCGATACTTTTTTAACAGCGTGTGTAGAGTCTTTTACCCCCTATATTCCTGAAGCAAAAGGCAATGAACACAGAAATGTTCAAGTCGTTTCTCAAATGGCTTCCTTGCCCCTAGAATCTGGTTTAAATGCCGATAGTTTTAAAGTGGTTTTTATTTTTGAAGACACAGCTCCTAAAAGTACAGAGAGCGTTTACTTAAAACTCTATGCCCTTTCTACGGGAAAAGCAAAGTTAAGAAGTGTAAACCTAAACGGAGCCTTTGGAAAACTGCATAACTGCGCATGGACAACAGCTTCTACTCCTATTGAGCTTGAGTGGTTAAGAGAAAATGAAATTACTCTTAAACTTGTTAATAAATACCCAGACATAGTAATGGTAGATAAATTTCCACGATTTTTATCTCACGTAATTCCAGCAGATAACACCCGTATTTTAGAAACCAGTAAAGTGCGATTTGGAGCACAATTAGCAGCAGGAACTACTGTTATGGCAGGAGCTGCATATGTTAACTTTAACTCAGGAACCCAAGGCGTTGTTTTAGTTGAAGGAAGAATTTCTTCGGGTGCAATCGTAGGTGCTGGTTCAGATATT
>Ga0265294_10000440_pt1 | contig 55488 bp, 39 predicted proteins | sample MunlanPumphouse3_FD_192504 | JGI IMG/M metagenome (GOLD analysis project Ga0265294, IMG submission 192504) | Groundwater microbial communities from a municipal landfill in Southern Ontario, Canada - Pumphouse #3 | ecosystem: Environmental > Aquatic > Deep subsurface > Groundwater | place... | reverse complement strand
GATTTTTAATGGTAAAAGTACCATTTATGCTACGTACGATTCCTTTATTTTCTTTTAATTTTACCGATTCCCCGGGCTTACCTGTTTTCTGACTGCTTCCCCGGCTCGCGGGGATCGGGCTTTCATGCTCTTTTTTCACATCAAACGTAACCGGGCCCTGATATTCCAAAAGATTGCTCCTGAAATCCTTCATTTTTTGGATCAACGCGTTGTGGCTTACTGTTGCCGGGTTGACCAACTTAGGCTGCACGATGATAGCCGGATTGACAGAAGCCCCTCCACCGGATGATGTCGTTTGTGCCGAGGCCATTTTATACCACTTGCTTTTCGATGTGGCGACAGATCCTTCGGCCAAACCGGCATAATAATCCACATGATAAAGCTTCAATTCGCTAAACGGGATACTAACGTCCATCTCAGGGCTTACATTTTGTACACCGGAAATTTTTAAAGCCACTTTATCTCCTTTTGTTAATGGAATATCCCGGGCCACAAAAAGTCCCTCCTCATTGGTTTGTGTCGTATAAAATATCGGAGTTGAACTATTGGCTTTACGTACCTGTACTTTCAATTCACCGACATAGGGTAAAGTATCGTTATTGTGCGCCCGCCAGATTTGCCCCACAACATAATCGCCATAGGCGCAGGCCTCATGGATCACCATTTTATATCCGGCATAATTGGGTTTTTCATAGGTATACAACGAACAATACCAATCAAAAAGCGTCTTTTTCTTATTCAACAATTTCCACTCCGATTTGGCACGAACACCCGCATCAGCAGAAAGCACCAAATCCTCTATTTTTCCGGTGGCTTCAAGGCCTGTAGTAAAATTCACATCCAACAACTTCATACCAAAAATCTTCATATATGCAGTACACTGAAAGCCGATAAATGTTTTGGCATCCAGCACTAAATGCGTTTCCATTTCGGTCAAAAAAGAATAATCAGAAATATTTTTAAAACTGGTGGGCACATACCAAAAAGTGTTTCCTTTCACGCCAAGCTGAAGGTCGAAACTTTGCACAATTTCTGTTGTCAGTGTAACCTTACCTTCCATACTTACCACAGCAAAAAGGCCAACCGAACATTTTCCCAGATCAGGAACAGGCGCATCACACCCCCATAAAAGCACTTTTTGTTCCTGTTTGAGTTTAATATTCATGTCCACTTTCAGGTTCATGCGCTGTCCGGCGTTAAAGCTGATCCGGTAACCGTTATTTTTCGAATACCGCGCTTCGATTACCGGATTAGTGATGCTGATGTTACCGCTCAGGACGATGAATGCACCCGACTTGCCCGAACTATCAACAACAATTTTATAGTCTTTAAAAACAAAATCAATAAGATAATTTTCCGATGACAGAACTGACTGTGTTTCAATCTCCGGATCACTGGCAACCGTATTGGCAAGGGTAAGAGCCACCTGCTGGTCAGGAAGGTTTAATTCAGTAAATATCGACGATAGCTTCGGTTTTAACACCAGCATTTCACTTTCATCGACCGACAAGGCCTGAAAGGCAAATTCTCCTTCTTTATCCAAATAAATCATAGAGGGATCCGGTTCAAAAGTGGTCAGTTGCGAACGATCGAGAACACCATCGTGCTTCAGCCGAATCTGCGTTTTCTCTTCCGAAGTAAGAATACGTACATTGGGTGCAACAGAATAGGTAACATTCTTAAACGCACCAGGTTTTTCGTGTTGTGCAAGGGCACGTTGTGCCACTGGATGCAACGTTCTGGCTCCCCTGATGTCGTCCCGCGACAGAACGCCTTCATACCGGGAAGCATCATTTATATTTCCCTGCTGCCCGAAAAGCACGAAAGGAAAAATAAATGCATGGACAAAGAATAAAAATACGATCTTTCTCATAGCACATAATTTTAAAATGAATACCCTGCCGGAAACCTTTTCATTTGGGGCGTGCAACCGGTACATTTTGATGTTGTCAGGTTTTTTATTTCTTACGAATTTACACAATAATAAAATACCAAGGGTTCAAATTCACTTTAAAATATTCTGTTTCCGACACATAAACTAAAAAATTAACCCCATGCAATTTCCGGATAGCACGTTATCCTTTGGATCATTTTCCGTATTTTTGCCCGTTACAACACAAAAGCATGAGAAAAAAAACCAGTCTGGCAGATATCGCTCAAAGCCTTGATGTTTCTAAAACACTGGTTTCAATGGTATTAAATGGGCACGGCGATTCAAACGGCATCAGTCGTGAAACCCAGGAGCGGGTACTCGCGAAGGCAAAAGAGCTCAATTACCAGCCCAATATGCTGGCGCGCGGGCTTCGAATGGGGAAAACCAATACCGTCGGGTTAATTGTTTCTGATATTTCCAACCCATTCTATGCCAAAATAATACGCGCAGTGGAAGATGCGCTGAGTGCCTACAGTTATAACCTGATTGTTTGTAGTTCAGACGAAAACAAAAAAAAAGAAATCGAGCTCATCCAAATGCTGGAGCATAAGCAGGTCGACGGGATAATCATCTCTACCTCACAGGCCACAGAATCGGAACTGATTAAGTTAAAACAACCAGGGCTTCCCTTCGTGCTGGTCGACCGGTATGTGACGTCGGATAATATTCCTTTTGTGGGCACCGACAATTACCATGGCGCCTATGCACTGGCCAACCATTTTTTAGATAATGGATATAAAAAAGTCGTTATTCTTTCGCATAAACCAACCCACCTGAGTACACTTAACGACCGCAAAAAGGGATTTCTTCAAGGCTTGAGCGACAGAGGCCTCTCCGATTCGGAATACAGAATAATTGACGTTCCTTTTACTAACCGACATGCCCATGTAATCCGCGAAATGCAACAGCTCTACGACCTTTTCAACCCCGATTCTGTATTTTGCCTCAATAACAGCCTCGCCATCGCTTGTCTTGATTTCTGCAAACAAAATAACATTTCCATTCCAACACAATTAGGATTTGCCTCTTTTGATGAAATTGACCTTTTCAGGCTGCTTCCCACAACAATTACCAGTGTGGAACAACCCGTTCAAAAAATCGGGAGCAAAGCGGTCGAGATCCTTTTTCAACACATCAACGCACAGGTACCGATACCTCCCGTCAGCTATCAAATTAAACCAAAACTGAATATCAGGGAATCTTCGGCAAAAAAAACACACCAGAAATCGTCAAAATAATCCGCCCAACCGATACGCAATACATAATAATTTGTTTTTGTAAAGATTATATACTAAATTTGCAGCGCTTTTGACGGGATAATGATTCTCGGGGTTATACCCTGACAAATAAAGGATACAGAAGTTGAGGGGACAGAAGTCCCCTCTTTTATTAGACTTTTGATTAGGATATGAATAAAAACGAAATACTTTCAACGCTGGAAACCTATCTGGACAACAAAAATATGTTTGTTGTCGGGATGAGTATTTCAGGGGATAACCTGATAAAGATCACTATCGACGGGGATACGCGGGTTACGCTAGATGACTGTATTGATGTAACAAAACATATTGAAAATCAATATGACCGGGATACAGAGGATTACGAGCTTCGGGTGAGTTCGTTTGGAATTGATAAACCCATGGAAACTGTCAGGCAGTTAAATAAAGTAATTGGCGATGAACTGCTTATAAAATTACCAGATGGCGAAGAGCAACGGGCACGCCTTGATTCCATAGAAGGAAATTTACTTCACCTCACCTGGCGTATTAAAAAAGGAGGAGTAAAACAAAAAGCTCTCGTTTTTAAAGACGGGGAAAAAGCAATTCTTCCCTTTGAATCATTAAACTATATTAAAGAAATTATTTGCTTTTAATTATTAATAATCAACACGATGGAAAATTTCAATTTGGTTGAAACCTTTTCGGAGTTTAAGGAATTTAAAAATATAGATCGTGCCATGATGATGCGCATCCTGGAGGATGTTTTCAGGCACATGCTGGTCAAAAAATATGGCACCGATGAAAATATCAGTGTCATCGTAAACATTGATAAAGGAGACCTGGATATCTACCGGACCCGGGTAATCGTGGAAGACGGAACCACAGAAGATGAGAACCAGGAAATTGAATATTCGGATGCCATTCGGATTGAGCCTGATTTTGAAATTGGCGAAGAAGTGAACGAACCCATCACCATGGCATCTTTTGGCCGACGTGACATTCTGGCCATCCGCCAAAATCTCATTGCCAAAATTCAGGAATTTGAAAAAGATAACGTATTTAAAAAATATCGCGATAAAATTGGTGAAATTGTAACCGGTGAAGTCTATCAGATCTGGAGAAAGGAAATGCTCGTTCTCGACGATGAAGGCATCGAACTCTCGCTTCCCAAAACCGAACAGATTCCTTCCGATTTCTATCACAAAGGCGATACCATACGAGCCGTTGTGTCAAAAGTTGACCTTCGCAATGGTAACCCGGTTATTATTATTTCCCGAACCAGCCCGATATTCCTCGAACGACTCTTCGAATCCGAAGTACCGGAAGTATACGACGGGCTGATTACCATCAAAAAAATTGTCCGGGTTCCCGGTGAGCGGGCAAAAATTGCCGTTGAATCTTACGATGAACGGATTGACCCCGTTGGAGCCTGCGTTGGAATGAAAGGAAGCCGTATTCATGGGATTGTAAGGGAACTAAAAAATGAAAATATCGATGTCATTAACTACACCTCCAATACACAACTCTTCATCCAACGTGCATTGAGCCCGGCAAAAATTTCCTCCATCCAGATCAATGAAGAAGAAAAGCGCGCCGATGTTTACATGAAACCCGATCAAGTCTCACTGGCCATCGGGAAAGGAGGATTTAATATCAAACTTGCCGGAAAACTTACCGGCTACGAAATTGATGTATATCGCGATACAGAAGGCGATAACGAAGATGTTGTACTCAGCGAATTCTCCGATGAAATCGATGAATGGATCATTAAAACACTGAACGATATCGGTTGTGATACGGCAAAAAGTGTACTCGAAATTCCCGTGGAAGAACTCGTTCGCCGGACCGACCTCGAAGAAGAAACCATTCAGGAGGTCGTACGGATTTTGAAATCTGAATTTGAATAATTTTAACCTATATATACCGGCAGCTGAATACCCGGAAGAATAAGCCGCCGTCCTAAATCGCAGTGTATGATAAAAAAATTTAATTTGATCCGGGGTAGCAACCTTTTTCAAATTATGGTAGACAAAAAAAGACCGACACGATTAGCAAAAGCAGCCAAGGAATTTAACGTTGGGGTACATACCATCGTTGAATTTCTTCATAAAAAAGGGTTTAAGGAAGTGGAAGACAACCTTAACTACAAGCTAATGCCTGAAATGGTTGATCTTGTGGCCAAAGAATTCCAATCTGAAAAAAGCCTCAAAGATGAAGCTGCCAAGCTGGAAATAGATTATAAAAAACTTCACGCCGAAAGCGAGAAGAAAGCTACGGTTAAAGCGACCCCGGCAAAGGAACTGGAACCGGAACAGGAATCGGCCGACCTGTATATCAAGGATGGCTTTGTACCCTCAAAACCCCACGTAAAAGAAGAAAAACCTGCGGTAAAACCGGTACCCCAGCCCCATAAGCCAGAAGATGAAGCTGAAAAAGCCCCTGCACCCGCCCCGGATGAAAAACCGGAAAAACAACCTGCAGAAACGAAACCGCAAGTGGAGGAATCCGTTATTCCCGCACGCCAACCCGAAGTGAAAAAGGCAGAAACAACCCCTCCGCCTGAGCCTTCGGAAGAGAAACCATCACCCCGGGAAATTGAAGAAATTGAAAATAAAACCAAATCGCAGCCTGTTCCGGAATCAGAAAAACCTAAACAGGATGGAACTGCGCAGGAGGCCCCCAAAAAACAGGAGCCTGAAGAAGAAGTAACACCAAAAACAACGCCGGAAAGAAATGAATCCGACGACTCCAGCAACCTGCGTATTCTGGGCACAATAAACCTGGATGAAATGAATCAACGCACTCGTCCGCCCAGGAAATCAAAAGAAGAAAAACAAAAAGACCGCCAGGACCGCAAAAAACCGGAACCCAAGCAACAAGAACAAGGACAAAAAACACCGCATCAGGCAAAACCGCAACAACCGGTGAAACCTGAACCTTCACCGGAACCAGCACAACCTTCAAAACCCCGTGAAGAAAAACCGGTAACTCAGGGAAAAGAAAAACCCGATAACTTCCTGGAAACAAAAGTTGAAAAATTGGCCGGAGTAAAAATTCTTGGTTCCATTGAACTCCCCGTCGAGAAAAAACCGGAAAAGAAAAAACCCGTCGCCTCCTCGACAGATTCGATACAAAAACGGAAAAAACGGAAACGAATTCATAAACCTGGCGAAACAAAATCGCAGGATCAAAACAGACCCCAGCAAAAACAAAATAGCAGCGCACGGGATAATAAAGCAAAACCGAAAAAAAGAAAAGAAATTGCTAAACCCGAAGTATCGGACGAAGACGTTCAAAAACAGATCAGCGAAACACTGAAACAACTCGAATCAAGAGGAAAATCAAAAGCCTCAAAACACAGAAGAGATAAAAGAGCGAAGGTCCATCAAACCGAACAGGCCGATATGGCGCGTCGGGAAGCGGAAAAACGGGTACTTAAAGTTACTGAATTTGTAACCGTAAGCGAACTGGCCACAATGATGGAAGTTCCGCCTACTAATGTTATTAGCACCTGTATGTCGCTGGGTCTCTTTGTTTCCATCAACCAACGACTGGACGCAGAAACACTTTCGCTTATTGCAGAAGAATTTGGTTTTACGCTCGAATTTGTCAGTGTGGAAGTGCAGGAAGCGATCGACGAGGATATGGAATCAAGCGACGAAAAATCTGCTGCAGAGCCACGTCATCCCATTGTAACGGTAATGGGTCACGTCGATCACGGAAAAACCTCCCTGCTCGATTATATCCGCCACACCAATGTAATTGCAGGCGAAGCCGGAGGAATAACACAACATATAGGCGCTTACGAAGTTACGCTGGAAGATAATCGCAAAATCACTTTCCTCGATACACCCGGGCACGAAGCGTTTACCGCCATGCGCGCCCGTGGAGCACAGGTAACCGACGTAGCCATTATCGTCATCGCTGCCGATGATAAAGTGATGCCACAAACCATTGAAGCAATCAACCATGCGCAAGCCGCAGGCGTACCCATTGTTTTTGCTCTGAATAAAATTGATAAACCGAATGCAAACACCGAACTGATCCGTGAAGGACTCGCCAATATGAACATTCTGGTTGAAGACTGGGGCGGAAAATATCAGTCACAGGAAATTTCAGCGAAAAAAGGGATAAATATTGAAAAATTGCTGGATAAAGTGCTCCTCGAAGCAGAAATCCTTGAGCTATCCGGACACCCCCATAATTTGGCAAAAGGAACGGTACTTGAATCGTCGCTCGACAAAGGGCGTGGATACCTGGTAAAACTTTTAGTACAGGATGGTACCCTCCATGTGGGAGATATGGTTCTTGCCGGTGCACATTGTGGCCGTGTCAGGGCATTACATAACGAACGAAATCAAATTGTAACCGAGGCCGGTCCTTCCACGCCCGTACTCATGCTGGGATTAAATGGAGCACCCCAAGCCGGTGATGGTTTTAATGTTTTGGCCGACGAAGCCAGAGCAAAAAAAATTGCCGCAAAACGGCAGCAACTGCAACGCGAACAAGGCATCCGAACACAAAAACATATTACGCTCGACGAAATTGGCCGACGCATTGCCGTTGGTAACTTCAAAGAACTGAATATTATTGTTAAAGGCGATGTGGATGGCTCCGTAGAAGCACTCTGCGATTCACTCCTCAAACTCTCCAACGATGAAGTTCAGGTAACCATTATTCATAAATCAGTGGGCCAGATTACCGACTCTGATGTCCTTCTTGCCACCGCTTCTGATGCCGTTATTATCGGATTCCAGGTCCGACCGTCGCTCAGTGCCCGAAAACTGGCAGAAAGCGAACAAATCGACATCCGTCTTTACTCAGTAATCTACGATGCCATCAACGAACTCAAAGATGCCATCCAGGGAATGCTCGCTCCAACCAAAGAAGAACGGATAACCTGCAACATCGAAATACGTGAAACCTTTAAGATCTCTAAAGTCGGAACCATTGCAGGATGCTATGTGCTCGACGGAACCATTACCCGAAACACAAAAATTCGTGTAATCCGCGACGGAATTGTAGTTTATACCGGCAAACTGGGATCGCTCAAACGTTTCAAAGATGATGTAAAAGAAGTAAAAAGTGGATACGAATGCGGCCTGAATATCGATAACTTTAACGATATAAAAGTAGGGGATATCATCGAAGGTTTTGAAGAGGTAGAAGTGAAAAGAAAACTATAATTCTTTATCCTGCTAAAGCAAAAAAGGGTGGAACACTGCTGTGAATTCCACCCTTTCTCGTACAGCGTGCATTAATTACCGGATTAAGGTCTGCATTCGGTCAGGGCCCACCGATACAATCCCTACCGGAACACCGGTTTGCGTTTCAATATATCGAATATAATTCTTCAATGTTTCCGGAGTATTGGCATAATCACGGACAGAAGTCAAATCACCATTCCACCCCAAAAACTTTTCATACACCGGTACAACCTCCTCATCGCCCAGGTCATAGGGTACCTCCGGGGTAATACCATCACAGATACGGTAGGCATGTGCAACGGCAACTTCATCAAATCCCGCCATCACATCTGCTTTTGTTAAAATCAGATCCGTCACCCCATTAAGCATAACAGCATAGTTCAGTAAGGGCAGGTCGAGCCAACCGCAACGTCGGGGGCGTCCTGTAGTGCTGCCATATTCATGACCCTGATCCCGTAACTTCCGTCCGGTGTCATCATTCAACTCGGTCGGAAACGGCCCGCTACCCACACGGGTGCAGTAAGCTTTTACAATACCATAAACCCGGCCTATGGCAGAAGGAGCCACCCCCAACCCGGGACATACGCCGGAAGAAACTGTTGAGGAAGAAGTAACAAAAGGGTAAGATCCGTAATCAATGTCCAACAGGGTACCCTGCGCGCCTTCAGCCAGAATTTTTTTCCCTTCCTTCATGCGTTGATGGATGTAATACTCACAATTTATTATGCGTAACGCTTTCAAAACTTTTAATGCATGAAACCAACCCGATTCATAGGCTTCCCAATCCAATCCTTCCAGCTTAATTCCGGTGGGATCAAAACCATTCATTTCCATAAGTTGAAAATGATAGGCTTTCAGGCTATTATATCTGGAATCAAAATCCTCGCGAAAAACATCCCCGACCCGAATGCCGCGCCGGGCCACGCGATCGGTATAGGTTGGCCCTATTCCCTTCAGGGTACTTCCAATCTTCTGCTTATCGCGCAGCGTTTCATAACAGGCATCCAGCAAACGGTGAGAAGGCAAAATGAGATGGGCTTTTATTGCCACAAGCAAATTATCTGCGGGATTATATCCAGCAGCCACTAATCCAAGTATCTCTTTTTCAAGAATATATGGATCAATTATTACTCCATTACCAATAATATTTTCAGTTTTGGGATGAAAAATGCCACTGGGAATTAAATGCAAGATATGTTTCTGCCCCTGAAACTCAAGGGTATGACCTGCATTCGCCCCCCCCTGAAAACGAGCGATAATATCGTAACGGGGTGTAAGCACATCCACCACCTTACCTTTACCCTCATCGCCCCATTGAAGCCCTAATAATACATCAATTTTCATGATGCAAAGGTACACTATTCAGTCCATCCTTCTTCAATTTTGCGCCATAAAAAGTAAGGGAATGGTGATGTATTTTTACCCCCAATGATTGCTCCACAAAATTCTTTATATCATCAATCCGGGGATCGCTGAATTCACTGATTTTTCCGGTATCCACATCAATGAAATGGTCATGCCGCTTAAACTCATAACTTTTTTCAAATTCAGCGCAATTGCTTCCAAACTGATGCTTGATTACCAGATTACATGCCAGAAGAAGCTCAATGGTATTGTAAAGCGTGGCACGGCTTACCCTGTACTTATTCTGCTTCATACGAATGTACAGCGACTCAATATCAAAATGGCCCTCTGTAGCATAAATCTCTTTCAATATGGTGAATCGTTCCGGCGTCTTCCGGTGTCCGTTTTGTTCCAGATACTCAGTAAATATCTTTTTTACGGTAGCAAATTCCGGCTTAACTGTTTCTTTCATGCCAACTGTTTTATTACAGCAAATATAATTATTATTTAGAATTAATCAAAATAATACGCCGGATTACTCCACAGAGCGATTGATACGGTAAATTTTATGCAGTTGTGGAATCGACTGCAAGTGCTGAATTAACTCATTCAATTTATGGGTATCATTGATGTAAAGAATAATTTCTCCTTCGGTAATTCCTTCATGGCTTTTCACGTTCAGCGAACGAATATTTACGTCATGCTTTTCAGCAATAATATTAGTAATATCGCTGAGCAGACCCTTTTTATCCATTCCCTCGAAACGAATTCCTGTAAGGAAACCAATCTGATCGCGGGAACGCCATTTTGCCTTAATAATACGATTACCGTAACGCGACATCAGCTTTATAGCTTCCGGACAATTTGTCCGATGGATTTGAATCACATTATTTTCGGTAAGAAAACCCACCACATCATCACCCGGAATGGGGTTACAACACTTGGAAATGCTGTATTTAATATCTTCCATAGCATCATCCAACACAAGGGAATCAGGGTTATTTCTGGTCTGATCCTGAATCATCTGACTTAATGTGGAGGCCTGCGATTTAGACTTACCGATTCCGAGATGGCGCTTAAACCAATTAGGTTTGGTTTTTTTACCGGCGTGTTTAAACACATCGGCGATGGCTTTTTCATCAATGCTACCAAGGGCTACTTTATGAAACAAATCGACCACACTACGTAAATCAAACTCGTTGAGCAATAAGTCGATATTCTCTTTTCTAAATTCAACCTGAAGCGATAAAAGAATTTTATTTAAAAGCTGGTTTCCTGCGTCATAATACTTGCGTTTTTCAATTTTTATAGCCTCCTTAATGGCTGCTTTCGCTCTGGCTGTGTGCACTTTGTCAATCCATTCTTCCGAAGGCATCTGTTTTTTTGAAGTAATAATTTCAACCTGATCGCCACTGGTAAGCACCTGATCAATGGGGGCCAGTTTATGGTTTATTTTGCCAGCGATACAGGTATTTCCCAGTTCACTATGCACTGAATAAGCGAAATCGAGCACCGTAGAACCAGCGGGAAGTGTGCGCAAATCGCCTTTAGGGGTAAAAATAAAAATCTCATCAGCAAAAAGATTCATTTTAAAATCGTCAAGAAAATCCAAGGCATTGGATTCCGAACTTTTCAAAAGATCCTGAATACGAATCAGCCATTTATCCAGACTACTTTCCTGCGAATAATCTCCTTTATATTTCCAATGAGCGGCATAACCCCGTTCAGCAATTTCGTCCATTCTCTCCGTACGTATCTGTACCTCAACCCATTGCCCCTCATAACTCATTACAGTAGTGTGCAACGATTCATAACCATTGGCTTTGGGTGTGCTGATCCAATCGCGAAGCCGGTCCTGTTTCGGACTATAATAGTCGGTAACCAGCGAATACACTTTCCAGCAATCGGCCTTTTCCCACTTCGGCTCGGTTTGAATCACAATACGGATGGCAAACAGATCATACACTTCGTCGAAAGGAACACCCTTACTTTTCATTTTTTTCCATATAGAATACACCGACTTGGTACGGGCTTTTATTTCGAAATCAAAACTCTGCAGTGCCAGATCACGTTTTATGGGATAGATAAATTTCAGAATAAAGCGTTTACGATCCTTTTCGGTTTCTTTAAGTTTTCGTGTTATCGTTTCAAATATTTCCGGCTCGGTATATTTAAGGGCCAGGTCTTCCAATTCACTTTTGATCAGATACAAACCCAGCCGATGAGCCAAAGGGGCATAGAGAAACAAGGTTTCAGAGGCGATTTTCAGTTGCTTTTCATGCGGCATCGACTCCAACGTCCGCATATTATGCAGGCGATCAGCAAGTTTAATAAGAATCACACGGACATCCGCGGAAAGGGTAAGCAGCATTTTTTTAAAATTTTCGGCCTGAGCCGAGGCATTCTCCTTCTCCAGATTAATGGCAGCAATTTTCGTCAGGCCGTCGATAATCTGCCCTACTTTTTGCCCGAATTGATTTTCAATGTCCTCGATAGAATAATCGGTATCTTCCACCACATCATGAAGCAGCGCACAAATAATTGACGTCCGCCCAAGGCCGATTTCTGCAGCGCAAATCCGGGCCACTTCAACGGGATGATAGATGTAGGGTTCGCCCGATTTGCGCCGTACCCCATCGTGTGCTTTCAAAGCAAACTCAAAAGCCTTTCTGACAAGCGGATGGTCTTCCTCTTTACGATCTGATTTCCAAGCTCTTAAAAGCTTTCTATACCGTAGTAATATCTCTTTTTTCTCTGCTTCCGGATCGATTGTGTACATAGTGCCAACAAGGATTTTTTCCTTTAAACAAATGTAATGAAAATGTGTATTGTTTTTCTGGTTCCTTGGCGGAATCTCTGCCCATGTTAAAAAAAGACACAAAAAATGCTACTCTCAATGAAAGTTTGTACTTTTGAACAAATCCGATTGATTCAGGTATTCATGAAAATCCGATCCATTATTCCGCTATTCATTTTTTTATTGACACCATTTTTCGTGCATGCCACGCACCAGCGCGCAGGAGAAATTACTTATCTTCATATCAACGGATTAACCTACGAAATAACAGTAGTTACCTACACATATTCGATCAGTCCGGCCGACCGTTGTGAACTGGAAGTGATCTGGGGCGATGGCAGTGCTTCAGTGATTCCAAGGGTTAACGGGCCGGCAGGAATAAACCCCGGAGGAATGTATTGTGACCACCTCGGAGAAATTGTCGATACCCTGATTCGAAAAAATGTCTATTCAGCGCAACATACTTTTGCTTCGGCCGGGGAATTTATTATTTCAGTGGAAGACCCAAACCGAAACTACGGAGTTATTAATATCCCAAACTCTGTAAATGTTCCGTTATATGTTGATACAAAACTATTAATTAATCCTTTCCTCGGAACCAATAGTTCTCCACAACTCACGCTTCCTCCCATCGACAAGGGTTGTGTGGAGCATCCGTTCATCCATAATGCCGGAGCCTATGACCCTGACGGCGACAGCCTCTCCTATGAACTTGTTGCCTGCCGTGGTACCTCAGGCATGGAAATCCCGGGATATACGTTACCCGAAGCCAGTAATTCCTTTACCATTAATCCTGTAACCGGCGATATTCTTTGGGATTACCCCGTTATGCAAGGCGAATACAATATTGCATTTATCATTAAAGAATGGCGAAACGGTGTTCCCATCGGTTATGTCACCCGCGACATGCAAATCATCATCACCTCCTGTGACAATGAAGCCCCGCAAATTGAAACCATATCCGACACCTGCATAATGGCGGGAGAAACGCTGGAGTTGCAGGTTACAGCCACCGATGCCGACAACGACAAGATAAAACTTGTCGGATCGGGGGGACCAATACTGGCACCGGAAAGCCCGGCTGTTTTTCCGGAATCTACAGAAGGGATGGGTACGGTTACCGCGCCTTTCGTCTGGAATACACAATGTTCACATGTACGGTATAATCCCTGGCAACTCTATTTTAAAGCCACCGATAACAGTTCCCCGGTGAACCTCTCAGATATCATGACTCTGCAAATCACCGTAATCGGTCCACCTCCTCAACCAACAGATATTCAGCCAATAGGGAATACCCTCACCTTGCAGTGGCTCCCCTATTCCTGCCCAAATGCACAGTCAATCCGCATTTACCGGCGTGAAGGAAGTTATCCATACAGCTACGGAGCTTGCGAAACAGGAGTCCCGGAGGAATCAGGATACATCCTGGCCGATGAAGTACCGGCCGATGGTATGCCTTCGTTTACTGACCATAATAATGGCATGGGGCTTATTCACGGCATCGACTATTGCTACCGACTGACAGCGCTTTTCCCGGATGGAGCAGAAAGTTATGTTTCAGAAGAAATCTGTGCCAGCCTCAAAAAAGATTTACCGGTAATCACGCATGTTTCGGTAGAAAAAACGGACCCGTACAGTGGAAAAATTCGGGTCCAATGGGCTAAGCCAACAGAACTGGATTATCAAGTAACTCCCGGGCCTTTTAAATATATTCTTTACAGAAGCAATCATACGCTGGGAACTCCATTTCTTGCCGTGGACTCGCTGAATACCCTGACCGATACACTCTTAATGGATACAGACATCAATACCTCCGCATACCAATTTGCTTACTTTATCGAGTTTATTAACGATACACCAGGAAACCGTTTTACCATTGGCATGACCCAGATCGCGCAGTCACCGTTGCTGTCCATTACACCAACCGACCGACAACTTAATCTATCGTGGGAGGCAGGTGTTCCCTGGAATAATTCAACCTACGACCTATTCCGGTACAATGAAATCACTACTACCTGGGATAGCTTAACCACAATATCGCAACCCTACTGGGCCGACACCGGACTGATAAATGGTAAACCCTATTGCTACTTAATCCGAACCCGTGGCTCCTATTCCGCCTCAGGAATTATCTCCCCCATTCTGAACCATTCGCAGGAAGCCTGTGGTACACCCATCGATAATATTCCCCCTTGCCCGGTTGTACTTTCCGTGCATACCGACTGCGACAAACTGGAAAACCATTTAGCATGGACTAACCCCTTACATGCCTGCGGAACGGAGGTAAGCCGTTATGTTATTTATGCTGCACCTGATCAACTAACTAATTTTCAGGCTATTGACTCCATAAACAATCCAAATGACACGACCTACATTCACCATTTTGATCAGGCCATTACAGGATGTTATTTCATTATCGGCGTGGATGAAACACTAAATCGCAGCGCTCCATCAAATACGGTCTGCATACCCCACGACACATGCTCAGTATATCAGTTACCCAATGTTTTTACACCCAATAACGATGGATACAACGATATTTTTACCCCATTCCCTTATACCTCGATTGAAAAAGCAGAGGCAGAAATTCTTAATCGCTGGGGTCAGGTTATTTTCCGTACTGATGACCCGAATCTGAACTGGGATGGAAGAGATCAATCCACCAACAAGGAGTGTGCTACAGGGGTTTATTTCTACGTAATAAACCTGCATGAGATTACTTTGCAAGGCCTCATTCAACGGACTATTTCAGGGCAAGTGCATTTGTTGAGGGAGTAGAAAATTACCGGTTTGTCGTACACCAGCTTCCTATACACAACGTGCCCGTAATCTCATTAACAAAATACATAACTATTTTTTGGTAAAGACCAGATAGCGAAGGAATGCTTCTGTTGTTTCAGACTGGAGGAAAAAAAAGGACGCCAGACCTGATAAAAGCACCATTTACACAGCAGGATTAAAAGTACCTACGGACATCTCAGAGGCATAAAGCATAAAACCAAAGACCCATCAGCGGTTGAAAACCTGATGGGTCTGGCCTATTTTGTATCGTTTTAGAGACAAGAAACGTTATCTGTCGCAACAGAAATTATACGAACATTTTTTCAGCTAAATCAACCACACGGCAGGAATAACCCCACTCATTATCGTACCACGACAACACCTTAACCGTTTTACCCATAGTCATGGTACTCAATGCGTCGAAAACCGATGAATGGGTATTATGAATAATATCCACAGAAACAATGGGGTCTTCGGTATACTGGAGGATTCCTTTCATTGGACCCTCTGCGGCAGCTTTCATAGCGGCATTGATCGCTTCTTTAGTTGCTTCCCGTTTCAGATTCACCACCAAATCGACCAGTGATCCGGTAGGGGTAGGAACACGAACTGCCAGTCCGTCAAGTTTTCCTTTTAATTCAGGAATTACGAGCCCAACGGCTTTTGCCGCACCGGTGGTGGTTGGTATCTGGCTAACCGCACAGGAGCGGGCACGACGCAGATCACTGTGCGGGGCATCCAGAATCATCTGATCGTTGGTATACGAGTGAATTGTTGTCATATAACCATTCTCAATACCGAAAGTATCGTGCAGCACTTTAACCACAGGAGCCAGGCAATTGGTAGTACAGGATGCATTGGAAACCGTTTCATCCTCCGGCATCAGCTCCTCATCATTCACGCCCAGTACGATGGTACGGTCAATTGTATCTTTCGAAGGTACAGTAAGAATCACCTTTTTGGCGCCATTTTTCAGGTGGTCGCCATAGCCGCCTTTAGCCGACTCTTTTTCCCTGAAAACGCCGGTGGATTCAACAACCACATCCGGATCGACACCCCATTTAATATTGATAGGAGCACGTTCGGCATGTACAGGCACCAGTACACCATTAACAATAATTCCACTTTCATTATAATCCACGGTACCGTTAAACCGGCCCTGGGTACTATCGTATTTCAACAGATGAGCCAGAGTTTTTGTATTGGTAAGGTCATTGATACCAATCACTTCCATATTGTCTCTTTCCAGTGCAATTTTAAACACATTACGACCAATTCGCCCGAATCCATTAATTGCAATTTTAATCTTTGCCATAACCATTTCCTTTTAAGTATTTTTCTAAACAGTGTAAGGTAACTAAACTGATAACCTAATAAACGCTGATTTGTTTTAATAAGTATACTAATTATTTACAAATATGGCGTTTTTATCGATTCATTTAGAATAATTTAGGCGAAAAATGTCTGCAAACGTTTTCGGTTTTTCGCACAGGAAATATATCTTTCACAGAGGCATCACAATACCGCTTGCAATGCAAATTGTTTTATCTTTGCACAAGAATGAAAAACACAAGAAATTTCTGTATCATAGCCCATATTGACCATGGGAAGAGTACGTTGGCCGATCGCCTGCTGGAAAATACGCATACGATCACAGATAGGGAATTGCAGGAACAAACCCTCGATAACATGGATTTGGAGCGGGAACGGGGAATTACGATAAAAAGTCATGCAATACAGATGGCATATAAGCAAAACGGAGAGGATTACATCCTGAATCTGATCGATACGCCCGGCCATGTAGATTTTAGCTATGAAGTTTCACGTTCTATCGCTGCCTGTGAAGGAGCGTTACTGGTTGTGGATGCGACACAGGGCATTCAGGCCCAAACCATTTCCAACCTCTATCAGGCCTTGAACCACGATCTGGTGATTATTCCGGTGATGAATAAAATTGATATGGACAGTGCGATGACCGATATGGTTGAAGATCAGATAATTGATCTTTTAGGCTGTGATGCAGAAGAGATCATCCGCACCAGTGCCAAAACAGGGGAAGGCATTGAAAATGTCTTAACAGCTATTGTTGAGCGCATTCCGGCACCCGTTGGTGACCCGGAGGCTCCACTGCAGGCACTCATTTTTGACTCGGTTTTTAACTCTTTTCGGGGCATTATTGCCTATTTTCGTATTCTGAATGGAACCATTAAAAAAGGTGATAAAGTTAAATTTGTAAACACAGGAAAAGAATACTTTGCAGATGAAATCGGGGTTCTGAAACTCAAACAGGTACCGGCAAAAACACTCAGCGCAGGTAACGTGGGTTATATTATCTCCGGAATTAAAAATTCACGCGATGTTAAGGTAGGCGATACCATCACGCATACTGAACGACCCTGCGAAAAAGCCATTTCCGGCTTTGAAAATGTAAAACCCATGGTTTTCGCCGGCATGTATCCCGTAGATGCCGACGAATATGAAGAACTCAGAAACTCACTGGAAAAACTACAGCTTAACGATGCGTCGCTGTTCTTTGAACCGGAATCCTCAGCGGCCCTCGGATTTGGCTTCCGTTGCGGCTTTCTCGGCCTACTGCACATGGAAATTGTTCAGGAACGACTCGACAGAGAATTCGATATGGACGTCATAACCACCGTCCCGAACGTTAACTACAAAGCCTTTAAAACCTCCGGCGAAGTAATTGATGTGCATAACCCCAGCGGACTGCCCGATGCCAACCATCTCGACCACATTGAAGAACCTTATATTAATGCCCAGATCATTTCTCAGTCGGAATATGTGGGAGCAATTATGAAACTCTGCATCGACAAACGGGGAACACTGACCAATCAGGTCTATCTTACCGACGACAGGGTAGAAATCACTTTCGAACTACCATTGGGTGAAATCGTATTTGACTTCTACGACCGGCTTAAAAGCATCTCAAAAGGATATGCCTCCTTCGACTATTTTATTACCGGATATAAACCAGCCAAACTGATCCGCCTCGACATCCTGCTCAACGGAGAAATGGTAGACGCACTTTCGGCGCTGATTCACTTCGACCATGCCTACAATTTTGGCAAAAAAATCTGCCTGAAACTAAAGGAACTCATCCCGCGACAACAATTCGATATTGCCATACAAGCCGCCATTGGCGCAAAAATTATCGCACGCGAAACCGTGAAAGCGGTACGGAAAGATGTTACAGCTAAATGTTACGGCGGTGACATCACGCGAAAACGAAAATTGCTTGAAAAGCAAAAGAAAGGCAAGAAAAGAATGCGCCAGGTTGGAAATGTTGAAGTACCCCAAAGCGCCTTTCTCGCCGTTTTAAAGATGGACTAATTCCCGCTTTTCTTTTTATCGCAGGGTTGTAACAAAAGGGAAGGGATCCCCGTCACTCTTCCGGAATCGAACAAAAAATGACAACACTGCAATACAACACCTGTGTAAATAATTATGCCGATGCGGTGTACCGCTTTATTCTTAAACATATACATGACAGTGATAAGGCTCAGGATATTGTTCAGGAAGCATACACCAGACTCTGGGAAAAAGTAAGTGATGTGAATGCAGAAAAAGCTAAATCATACCTTTTCACAACAGCATACCATTATATGATCGATACTATCCGTAAAGATAAAAAACAGACCGTTCTTGACCTGATGCCGGAAATGTCAGGAAAATCAAAAAATACGTATTCCGACCTGAAAAGTATCCTGAATGAAGGGATGCGACACCTCCCGGAAATACAAAAAACGGTGCTGATGCTTCGCGATTACGAAGGCTACTCGTACGAAGAAATCGGTGAAATCACAAGCCTCAACGAATCACAGGTTAAAGTGTACATCTTCAGAGCCCGGAAAACGCTTAGAAACTATATTGGTAAACTGGAAAATGTAATTTAAATATGGAGATTAACAGAAATAATTATGAAGCCTGGCTACTTGACCTTCTTGAGGGGAACCTTACCCCCGGACAGGAAGCCGCGGTTATGTCATTTCTGGAAAATCATCCGGATCTCAATGCCAGCTTAGAACCCATTACGGAAATAAAATTACCTGGTAGCTGGCCAACGGCTCCCTCCAACCTGCACGGAAAGCTTAAACGACCTGTAATTACCCCTGTAAATCAAATTAACGCACATAATTACGAGGATTTTTTTATCGCCTGGCATGAAGGGATTCTCCGGCAGGATGAAAAAGAATCTGTTCAGCTTTTCCTTACTGAAAACCCTGCCTATGGGGAAGAATTTAAACTCTATGGCGCTATTAAACTCAGCCCCGCTATGGAGATTACCTTTGGGGAAAAAAGCAAATTAAGGAAAACATCGGTTATTGCCCTGTATTCGCGGATTGGCGTCATTTCTTCCGTTGCTGCAGCATGTATTATTCTGCTGCTGGTGCTGAAACCTTTTACCAAACCAACAGTGACCAACGATAAAATTTCCATGCTCCAAACCCGGCCGTTTATTCTTTCCACCGAGGCACCCAAACTCGAGATGAGGCCCAATTCATCCACTATTTTTCATTTTGAAACACCGGATAATTTTCCGGGACAAAAACCTGCCGCCCTGGCACCCCCTACCCTGACACAGGAAATCAGTCCTTTACCAAACCTGAGGGCCGTACCCCTCCCCCGGAAAGCAAATCAACAGCTGATTCCAGCTAAAAATGAATATCTCGCTCTCGCCGAATACCTCCGTATACAGGAAGAGATGGAACAAAATGAACCGGTGGAAGAAAACAATAACGGAACACTGATCGGAAAAGTAATACACGGTTTATCGAAAGACCTTGGCAACGGTAAGGATAAAATGACCTTTCTCAATTTCATGGAATTTTCACTCACACAATACCACCGGATAACCAACAATCCGGTTACAGTAGAGAAGGCTATAACACCGGAAGGGAAAACCAGTGCCTATACTTTGGCCACAGAAAATTTTGAAATTTCCAGAAAAAAGAATCCCTGACCCGGCAATCTATTCAAACATTATCCGGTATAATCGTCCAATCCGCTGCTGAATTTCATCCAGCGAAACATAATTATTACCCCGGAAGACCTCTTTACCCTCAAAGAAAAAAATAAACACCGGACTTGAAAAAACAGTATGTGCAGCACATAAACGTGGATACTCCGGTGCATGATAATAAAACTGATCAATTTTAGGAAAATGGGTTGTAACTAAATGATGAATGCGGGGTTTCAACGCTACACAAGGGGCACATAGATCGTTATAAAAATAAAGCATTGCCGAAGGGTAATTGCCGACCCTTTCCGGAGTCATTTCGATTGTACTATTCTGAATCTCCATACATAATAATTTGCATGGCGTCAACAAAAGACAGGGACATTTGTTCTCCGGTATGCATAATTTTCAGCTTAACCTGATTCTGCAAAATTTCTTCCTCACCCGCCAGCACGACAAAAGGTATGTTTTTTCGGTTGGCATAATTCATCTGTTTTTTCATCTTTGCTGCTTCAGGATAAATCTCGGCATTAATTTTTTCTCTGCGCGCCATTGCGAGCAGCGGCAGACACCAGGCTTCTTCCTTCTCACCAAAATTAATAAAAAGCAATTGCGTTGCAGTACTTACATTATCAGGAAATAGCCCCGACTCTTCCATTACATCATAAATTCTGTCGGCACCAAACGAAATCCCTACGCCACTAGTATCGGGCAAACCAAATATCCCGGTAAGGTTATCGTACCGGCCGCCACCGCAGAGGCTACCCATTGGAACGCCTTTGGCCTTGACCTCAATAATGGCGCCTGTATAATAATTCAGGCCACGAGCCAGTGTAAGATCCAGTTCCGTTTCACTTTGAACCTCCATTTTTCTAAGGTAACGAAAAATAACCTCCATTTCTTCAATACCCTTTATCCCTACCGGAGAATTTTTTAAAACCTCACGCAAGGTATTGATTTTGGAATCTTTATCACCTTGCATCAAGAGTATTGGTTGCAGCAACGCAATTGCCGAATCAGGAATACCTTTTGCGGCCAATTCCTGATTCACGCCAGACTGTCCGATTTTATCCAGTTTATCAATCGCCACTGTAATATCGGTAATTTTATCAGGATGACCGATTACATCCGCAATTCCCGAAAGGATCTTACGGTTATTCAACTTCACAACTACCGGAATATGGAGCTTTGCAAATACTTCGGCGATCATCTGCACAAGTTCCACTTCGTTAAGCAGTGCATCACTTCCGACTACATCGGCATCACACTGATAAAACTCGCGGTAACGTCCTTTTTGCGGCCTGTCGGCACGCCAAACCGGCTGAATCTGATACCGTTTAAACGGAAAAGTTATTTCATTCCGGTATTGCACAACAAAGCGCGCCAGCGGCACAGTCAAGTCATAGCGCAGCCCTTTTTCTGCAATCTGCGGCGTAAGGGCTGCACTGGTAACATTCTGCAGCGGCTGGTGGGTAACTTTCGACAAATAATCACCGGAATTCAGCACACGAAAGAGCAGTTTATCGCCTTCTTCCCCATATTTACCCAGCAAAGTCTGCAATGTTTCCATGGCCGGCGTTTCGAGCGGCATATAACCATAGGTGGCAAAAACTGTACGGATGGTATCGAAAATATAATTTCTTTTCACCATAATCTCCGGTGAAAAATCCCGGGTTCCTTTTGGAATCGAAGGTTTTGTTACAGGCATACGATTTTGTTTTCAAAAGATTGACCCCATACAGGCCAAATAGTTTACTTTATTAATGTTTTTTGGAAGACGCTTGTTCATCCCCGGCATTGGCCATAATCTGTGCCAAATTCTCTGTCGTTTCTTCCCAACTATAATGGTTATGGACAAAATGGCAACCCTCTTCGGCTATGCAATTTGCCAGCGATGGATTTTTCAGAAGCGTAAGGATATGGGCAGCAATAGACTTTGCCTCATTGGCGATAAAAATCGCGCTGCCATCGATTGCGCCCAAAGCACTATTGGCCAATTCGGTAGTGATGCAGGGGATTTGCATAGCCATGGCTTCAAGCAGTTTATTTTGCAGCCCGGTACCAATCCGCATGGGGGCCACGAAAACCCTGGCGCGGACATAACAATCACGGATATCATCCACCCATCCGGTTACCTGAACCATGGAGGATTCCAGGTGCTGAACACGAACATGGGGGTTTGCCCCGGCAAGCATGACCTTCGTTTCCGGAAGTTCCTGATGCACCAAAGGGAGAATTTCGTTTACCAAAAACTCAGAGGCGTCAATATTGGGGGGGTAGCCCATATTTCCTGTAAAGAGAATATCCACATCTTTGGGTTCATCAACCGGGTAAAAATATGAGTAATCCACGCCATTAGGGATAACATGAATGGTATCACGTTCAGCAAAAGGCATTAAATCGCGGTCGGGAAACGAAATAATAGTATGATGGTCGAAACGGTCAAAAATTTCCTTTTCATAGCGCAGAAGCCGTCGGTATTCCATTGCCATAACAGGTTTCATCCACCAGGGGCTGGCTTTTTTTCTCCGTAATATATTCACAGACATCACATCCTGAAAATCAATAGTACTGGGAATCGCCAGCCCTTTAGCCAGATCGGCCACACGGATTAACTGACAGTAAAGGTGGTCGGGCTGTATCTTTTCAACGAGTGAATGGAGTGCATTTTTAGCATTACGGCTATAAAAAAGCCCGGTTTGCAGGGGTTTACCGCTGAAAAAGGCGCGCAAAACATTCCACCCTACAGCACTCCACGATCGTTGAACAAAAGTAACAGAAGAGCAATAGGCAGACAGCTTCGTGTGGGCTTCTGCGTTATCCTTTGTATCAGAAACAGCAAATAAATGAATTTCATGATGAAGCGATAAACAGCGGATTTGATGGAAAGCTCTTAACTTATCCCCTTTCTCTACTGGCCATGGTACACGTGAAAGAAGTATCAGGAGTTTCATATCGCCTTAATAATCCCGACAAATGTACAAAAATACCCTGTCGGCATCGCAAAAATATACATTTAATCGGTGTTCCTCAACGACTGATAAAAAGCGGTTAACTGAGAAATAATCCGGCGGTTATCATACTTTTCCAGAATAGTTTTCCGGGCCTCCGCTCCAATCGCCAGGCATCGTTGTTCATTTTGCACTACAAGTTCCACGGCCTGAAGGAATTGTTCCGGCGTATCGGCAAGCAAAATATCTTTACCCGGAGTAACCAAAATACCTTCAGCGCCGATAGTAGTGCTAATAATAGTACGCGAAGCCATCATTCCTTCAATAATCTTAATTCGGATACCGCTTCCCGACAACAGGGGAACAATCATCACAGATTTCGTGTACATAAAAAGCTGTGCATCTTCTACCTCTCCCAGATTGATTACATTGGGGTCGTTGCGCTGAAGCAGCCACCCGGGCATATGGCGGCCGGCAAGGTAAAATTTTAATTCCGGAAAAGCCGGGTGAATCAAGGGCCAGACTTCATCAAGAAACCACCGGATTCCATCCGCGTTAGGCCGCCAGTTCATCGAACCCAAATGAAACAAGGAGGGGTATTCACACGTAACGGGCGGCGCTGAGGCTACGTGTGTAATACCGAAAGGAATTGCAACCACAGGAAGTTCAGGTGCCCGACTACGAAAAAAATCAGCATCGGTTGGCGTGATGGCCGCAATACCATCTACTTTTCCGAGAATACCCAGTTCGTACCTTTTAAGGGTTCGCGCCAAATGACCCGTATAAAAACGAACCAGCGGATTGCGGGAGGTTTTGCTTACACGTTCCCATATCAAATGTTCAATATTATGTGCTCGTAAAACGATGGCCGCATCGGAATACGCCCGTATTGTGTTGATATACGGAGTTGTATGGAGCATCTCAAGATTTACAATATCAAAGGTATTATGGGATAAAATTTCAATAATTTTATTTCGCAGGGTGGCGGAAACAAAACGTTGAATATTATAACTCTTACGTGAAAAAAGATTGATGAAGGCATGCCATGGATTCACTTTCAATGTTAAAAACACCGTATCAAAAGCGGTATTTTTCCGGAAATCTTCCGGAACATCCGCCATTGAAACCGCATATTTATCAGAGTTTACGGCCAAAACTTTCACCTGATGACCTGCATCAAGCAGGCCTGTAATAATGGAGTACATCGCCATGGATCCACCTTCGTTGGGTGGCCAGGGCGACTTATTACAGATAATAAAAATACGCATCAGCGACTTATTTTATTTTTTATGCGTTCAAAAAATTTCTCCCACGACTCAGCATCAAGAATTTGTGCATCAGAGGAGGCTTTTGCAGTCAAAAAAGCTCCGAGCGGAAGAATAATAAAACTGGCGATCCACATCCCCCAGAAGGGCGTCAGACCTCCTTCCGTGGCATATTTCTGGCCTGTGGTTGTGATAATATGATAAATCACAAAAAACACTACCGATACTACCAGCGGCGTTCCCAGGCCACCTTTTCGTATGATGGCCCCCAACGGTGCACCAATGAAAAAGAGTAACAAGCAGGCAAACGACAGGGTAAATTTTCTGTGCCATTCTATCCGGTATTTTCGGATTGATGCGGCCCGGTTATCAATACGATCGCGACGGTAACGCACATTCTTTTGTGCCTTGCGTACAACCTCCTGTGCCTCCCCAATAATAAAAAGCTTTTCAGTTTCGCTAAAATTATCCAAAAAATCCGGTTGATTCATAGAATGTATAAGGGTACTGTCGGAAGATTGCAGACTATCGAGCCGGTTTAAAAAATAAAACCGGTTAATACTGGTACTTACAAAATCGTCGAGTGTTTGATCGTATACAATGCGCAGGGAATCGTCAGCCTCGTTGAGCTGCTTTAAGTTTAACATTTTATAATTTTTCCGGAAAAGATCTTCATTAGTTCGATTCAGGGCAAATTCCGTCAAATCAAAAACAATGACCTCTTTATCGAATTTCATGCGCCGGAAGGGCTCGTCGGGTTGCTTTTTTCGATCCGCCGATTCATCGTAGTTTATACCATGGTATAAAGTAAACTCCAAACTCGTTCCGCTGCGGGCCATATCCATATAACCCGAATCAGCCACTGTCAGGGTTGGCGGTACGTTTACCTTGGTATGATCATAAATCATAACCTGTTTTACTGTTTTCTGGTCTTTGGATTTTTTTGCGACACGAATTACATATCCCTCAATACCGTCGTAATATACCCCTTCGTCGATATTGAGTGCCAGTTTTTGTTTCCGGACATCAAAAAGAATCGATTGAAATTTCAGGTTAGCGACAGGCAAAATATTGTTGGAAAAGAAAAAGGCCACACCACTGATTAACACGGTAGTAATAACCAACGGCTGCATAATACGACGAAGCGAAAGGCCGGATGATTTTAAGGCCACGAGTTCATAACGCTCACCCAGGTTTCCAAACGTCATGAGTGACGCCAACAAAATAGCCATGGGTAAAGCAAGTGGCACAAAAGTAGCCGAAGCATAAAAAAGCAACTCTGCAATGATGTACCATTCAAGACCCTTTCCGACCAAATCGTCGACATACTTCCACAAAAACTGCATCAAGAGGATAAACACCGCAATAAAAAATGTCATCGCCAAGGGCCCGATATAGGATTTTATTATAAAGAGATCCGCTTTTTTCATTGTTCCTCCTGCTGCAAATATACGTGAAAGCAAGAGAAATATTGCATCGGCTGATGGCAAAATAAATAAATACACCCTGAGGCATTCCAAAAATAAAACTCGGTCCCAAATCAACAAAAAATTTGGGTATTCAGGTTTTAATACTAACTTTGTACGCACTAATGAATAGTGGTTAACTGAACAAGCAGTAAAAATTCCGTACCCGGTTTTTATACAAATTGTTCCGATTTTTAAAAAACTTCAGGCAACCTTTACATATTGAGGCTACTCTCACTAAAGTATATGTTGTAGATTAGTTTAACAAACAAGCATAGAATACATTTTAATTACATTTAACAAAAAAACCCAAAAACATGAAAAAACTTTTACTTCTTGTTTTAGTAGTAAGTTTTGGTTTTAGCGTATCTGCACAACAGCTCCGTCAGAACCTGAAAACTTACAGCATGCAAACAGAGCAAACCATTGCAAATGCACCTGAAAAAACAACTGCATTAACAGAAAATCTTTACCGCCCCGTAGTAAAAGGCGAAAAAGGGATTGTCGAAATTATCGATATCGGAACTTCTGCCAATGCCTACAGTTACGGTTATGGAGGCGGACAAAAATCCATACTGGCTTACAATGCAGAAATCAACACCGTAACACACATTCACCGTATGGGTGGTACGATGGATCCGGGCGGATATTCCGGAGACATTGGATATGATATCTCAACCGATGGCGGACAAACTTTCACCAACATGGTAGAGTGCTATATTGCCGAAAACAATTCAGGTGGCACCTACTATTCCGATGCTGCACGTTATCCAAACCACGGAATTTACAACCCTGCAGGAAACACTGACCCAGCAAACGCCTACGTAACCTTCTATCTTCCCACACTTGACGGAACCAATTCTCCTCCCGATAGCTGGGGCGGTCACGCATACGGCGTCTCCAAAATCGGAGATCCTTCCTACACAACAAAAACACTGGTTAGTTCAAACCCCGGTGACAATATCTACCGTTATATTCCGGATGCATACACCGTTACAAATTCCGGCGACGCATGGGTTGTAGATATTAATCAGGATTGGTCAACTGGCTCTTTGATTTATACCGGATATCTGCTGGTTGGACATGGGACATGGAATAGTACAGAAAATGATTTTGTTTTTGATTATTTCCTTCTCGATTGCCCGGTTACTGAAGAGTTAGTACGTCCTTCGCAATCGAAAATTGAATTCGCACCCGACGGACAAACCGGTTACATTGCCATTCTTGGTGATAATGACGAGCTGGATTTCTCAGCCGGAGCGATTTATCCCATTTTGTGGAAAACCACCGACGGTGGCCAAACGTGGGGTGACCCCATTGAAGTGGAAATGGGCGGACCTGAAGGAATTCCCGCAATTCACTGGTACATGACTGAAGCGGAATGGCAATCCTTCTGGGCTGAGCCCTATCCTGAAAGAGAAGAAGTTAAATTTACTACTGCTTTCGATTTCGACCTGAGTGTGGATATCAACGGTAATCCGCACATCGCTGTGGGTGTGGGCGTTGCCAGCCTCGAAACCAACTACTCGATCTACACTACCCATCCTTTCTATTGCATTTCCGATATCTATTCTCCGGATGGCGGAATTACCTGGGATGCACATATTATCGACAAACCCAAACAGTTCCGCTCTAACTTCGATACCGAATTTACCGAAGACAGCAGAACACAAATTGCACGGAACCATTCCGGAACACACATTTTTGTTTCCTATATGGATACCCATCTCGAGGGCGAAGAACACAACGACTACCCCGACATTATGTGCCGCGGAATTAACGTGTTGGAGGGCACCATGACTGAACAGGATAGTTCAGGTATTCTGCTCAACAAAGCCACCAATGTCACCAACCTCTCCGATGGAATGTGGCAGGCCTATTATATGGTAATGTCAAATGAAGTAATTGAGGAGGGAAGTAATCATATTATTCCCTTTACGTATGAAGAACTGAACATTGCCAATGTGGGCGATCCCGTACAATACAAATACGTTCAGAACTTCACCTTTGCCCCCGGCGATTATACCTTTGGAATTGGCACAAACGAAATAGAACAAAGTGCCTTCAATGTAAGCCAGAATTATCCGAACCCCTTCAACGGGCAAACAGAAATCACGGTTACACTCTCCCAAAACACCAACGTGTCAGTTGAAGTTTTCAACCTGATGGGACAGAAAGTGTATGGAACTGAAAACAACGCAAACGCAGGTACGCAAACATTCACTATCCAGGCGAATGATCTGCAACCCGGCGTATATTTCTACTCCGTGACTGCCAACAATAAAACGATCAGCAAAAAAATGATTGTCGAATAAGCAACGACATGAAACAGAAAAACTGCCTCAGGTAATGGGGCAGTTTTTCTCTTTTTTCAAAAGAAACACGGCAAAAAACAGGAAAGCAAGTTCGCTTTCCAAAAAAACATACTATTAACAAAAATCCGCAAATGCAATAATAACAAGGCATTGCGGATGTTTTGACATTTCTTTTAAAAAATTACTCCCGTCTCATATTGCAGAGTTCCGTTTAATTTTACTATTTTAGTAGAGAAATTTAAACCATTAAAACTGCAAATATGAAAAAACTACTACTTCTTGGCTTAATTGTGAGCCTCGGACTTACGGTTTCGGCACAACAGTTGCGTCAGAACCTGAAATCCTACAGTGCAAACACGGAACAACAAATTGCCAATGCACCAGAAAAACCTTCAACGATCATCAACGATCTTTACCGTCCGGTGTATAATGGTAAAGACAGGTTTGTCGATATTATCGACATTGGAACCTCGGCCAACGCCTACAGTTACGGATATGCCGGCGGACAGAAATCAATTCTCGCCTACAACGCAGAAATTAACACTGTAACACATCTCCATCGTATGGGAGGCACCCTGGATCCGGGCGGATACTCCGGAGATCTGGGATATGATGTTTCTACCGATGGAGGACAAACATTTACCAACATGGTAGAATGCTATATTGCCGAGAACAACGCGGGTGGTACTTATTTTACGGATGCAGCCCGTTACCCGAATCATGGCATTTACAACCCCGTTGGAAATACGGATCCCGCAAATGCATACGTCGCATTTTGTGCACCCACACTCGACGGCAGTAACTCTCCCGACAGCTGGGGTGGTTATGGTCTGGGTGTCTCCAATATCGGTGACCCGACCTACACCACTAAAACCCTGCTTAGCTCCAACCCCGGTGACAATATCTATCGTTATATCCCCGACGGATATACCATTACCAATACAGGCGATGTATGGATCGTTGACATCGATCAGGACTGGTCGACCGGATCGCTCATCTATACAGGGTACCTGCTGATAAGCCATGGGGTTTGGAATGCAGAAACCAACGACTTTGAATACGATGAATTCCTGCTTGACTGCCCGGTAACCGAAGAATTGGTTCGTCCTTCCAATTCAAAAGTTGAATTTGCACCCGACGGACAAACCGGTTACATTGCCATTCTTGGTGATAATGACGAGCTGGATTTCTCAGCCGGAGCGATTTATCCCATTTTGTGGAAAACCACCGACGGTGGCCAAACGTGGGGTGACCCCATTGAAGTGGAAATGGGCGGACCTGAAGGAATTCCCGCAATTCACTGGTACATGACTGAAGCGGAATGGCAATCCTTCTGGGCTGAGCCCTATCCTGAAAGAGAAGAAGTTAAATTTACTACTGCTTTCGATTTCGACCTGAGTGTGGATATCAACGGTAATCCGCACATCGCTGTGGGTGTGGGCGTTGCCAGCCTCGAAACCAACTACTCGATCTACACTACCCATCCTTTCTATTGCATTTCCGATATCTATTCTCCGGATGGCGGAATTACCTGGGATGCACATATTATCGACAAACCCAAACAGTTCCGCTCTAACTTCGATACCGAATTTACCGAAGACAGCAGAACACAAATTGCACGGAACCATTCCGGAACACACATTTTTGTTTCCTATATGGATACCCATCTCGAGGGCGAAGAACACAACGACTACCCCGACATTATGTGCCGCGGAATTAACGTGTTGGAGGGCACCATGACTGAACAGGATAGTTCAGGTATTCTGCTCAACAAAGCCACCAATGTCACCAACCTCTCCGATGGAATGTGGCAGGCCTATTATATGGTAATGTCAAATGAAGTAATTGAGGAGGGAAGTAATCATATTATTCCCTTTACGTATGAAGAACTGAACATTGCCAATGTGGGCGATCCCGTACAATACAAATACGTTCAGAACTTCACCTTTGCCCCCGGCGATTATACCTTTGGAATTGGCACAAACGAAATAGAACAAAGTGCCTTCAATGTAAGCCAGAATTATCCGAACCCCTTCAACGGGCAAACAGAAATCACGGTTACACTCTCCCAAAACACCAACGTGTCAGTTGAAGTTTTCAACCTGATGGGACAGAAAGTGTATGGAACTGAAAACAACGCAAACGCAGGTACGCAAACATTCACTATCCATGCGAATGATCTGCAACCCGGCGTATATTTCTACTCCGTGACTGCCAACAATAAAACGATCAGCAAAAAAATGATTGTCGAATAACCGGTAATATACCTACCTGATATAGAGGCTGCTTTTTCCTGCAGCCTCTTTTTTTTTAAAAAACATGCCATTCACGATTGACCCTTAAACAAATCTTCGTTGTATTCTATGCGCTTTTACCTCAACCCGAATTCGTTTCATCCATTCATTCGTAATCAATTCTTTCTGATGAAATAACCACATAATTTCGGGTCTTTCAATGCATTATTGGCACCAATTTGGCGCCGTGCAAACGTTTGATTTACAAATTTTAACTACCTTTGCGGCAAAGAAAAAATAATTAATGAACCTCATAAAACCCAAGAAAAGTTATGCAAAAGCTGATGTTGCTGGGCGATGAAGCCATCGCACAGGGAGCTCTCGATGCGGGCCTTTCAGGAGTATATGCGTATCCCGGAACCCCCTCGACTGAAATCACCGAATACATTCAAAAATCGAAACAAGCCATAGAAGGCAATGTACACCGCACCTGGTCGGCCAATGAAAAAACAGCCATGGAGGCAGCCATAGGGATGTCGTACGCCGGAAAACGAGCGCTGGTGTGCATGAAACATGTCGGACTCAATGTGGCGGCAGATGCTTTCATCAATTCAGCCATTACCGGTGCCAACGGTGGACTGGTCATTGTGGGTGCTGATGATCCTTCGATGCATTCGTCACAAAACGAACAGGATTCAAGGTTTTATGGAAAATTCTCCTTCATGCCCATTCTCGAACCTAGTAACCAGCAGGAAGCCTATGACCTGATTTTTTATGCCTTTGAACTTTCGGAAAAGATGAATGTTCCGGTGCTCTTTCGCATCACGACCCGACTAGCTCACTCACGGGCTGCAGTGGCCCGAAGGGATTCCATGGTACAAAAAAAAGGATGCCTGCCAAAAAACCTGCGACAATACGTCCTTTTACCGGCCATTGCTCGAAAACAATATACAGAATTGCTCGAAAAACAACCACAACTCGAACAGATGGGCATTGACTCAGGAAATAATCGCTATATCGATGGTAATGATAAGCATCTGGGTATTATCACAACAGGCATTGCCTATAACTACCTTCTTGAAAATTATCCGGATAGAAAAATTCCACATCCGGTGCTAAAAATAACCCAATACCCTGTACCCATTAAGCTTATCGAAAAGCTGGCAACAGAGTGCAAAACTATTATGTGCCTTGAAGAAGGTTTTCCCTTCGTAGAAGAGCAACTGAAAGGCTATTTGAGCAAAGGATTGACTATTAAGGGGCGCCTCGACGGAACCTTACCCAGAACCGGGGAATTAAATCCAAACCATGTAGCCGCTGCATTAGGATTGCAGAACACCCTTGGCAGTCCCATTCCTGCGATTGTAAAAGGCCGCCCTCCGAAACTCTGTGACGGATGTCCACACACTGATTCGTATATTGCACTTAATGAAGCGATTGCATCGTATGGTAAAGGCCGTGTTTTTGCTGATATCGGATGCTATACCTTGGCCGCATTGCCGCCGCTCGAAGCCATTAACAGTTGTGTGGATATGGGCGCTTCCATCACCATGGCCAAAGGTGCTGCAGATGCCGGTATTGTTCCTGCTGTTGCTGTAATCGGTGACTCCACCTTCACACACAGTGGTATGACCGCACTACTGGATGCCATCATCGATAAATCGCCCATTACCGTTTTAATACTGGATAATGCAACCACGGGTATGACCGGAGGACAAGCTTCGCATGCACTCGGGCGTCTGGAACAAATTGTTCTGGGACTGGGTGTTGAGCCCGAACATCTGCATGTGGTAAAACCCCTGCGGAAAAACCACGATGAAATGGTGAAAATTTATAAAAAAGAACTAGAATACCAGGGCGTTTCTGTAATTATCCCCAGAAGGGAATGCATACAGACACTCAATAAACGGATGCGGGCAAAATTTGCCACAAAGTAAAGCAGCTGAATAAAATCAAACGACCCATGGAAGGTTCATGTTGCATCATAAAACCAAAAAAATACTGCTTTTCAGCGACGTGAAATTCCATAATTCTAATAAAAATTAAAATATTGTAGTATGAAAAAAGACATCATATTAGCCGGAGTAGGAGGACAGGGGATTCTTTCCATTGCCGCTACAATCGGCACCGCAGCCGTCAATTTAGCGCTGTTTATCAAACAAGCCGAAACCCATGGAATGTCGCAACGGGGTGGGGATGTTCAATCCCACTTCCGGTTCTCTGACCAACCAATTGCCTCCGATCTGATCCCGCTGGGGCAAGCCGACCTGATCCTCTCCGTTGAACCTATGGAATCGTTACGCTATCTTCCTTACCTTGCTAATGATGGATGGCTCATAACCAACACGAAGCCATTTATCAATATCCCCAATTATCCTGACGAGACACTGCTTATAGCAGAGATAAAAAAAATCAAAAACCATATTGCCATCGATGCTGTGGAAATCGCCAAAGAACTCGGAAACCCCAAAGCAGCCAACATTGTAATGCTTGGGGCCGCCTCAGAATTTATTGGTATTAAATTTTCAGAATTAGAAAAAGCCATCGCCACAATCTTTGCCCGTAAGGGAGAGGAAATAATAACGGCCAACCTGAAGGCACTGAAAGCAGGCCGTGAATATGCTGATAACTACCAAAAATAAGGCGAGAACCTTTATTCGCCTCATACTGTCTCTTTTCCGAGAGGCAGTTTTTTTTTGCATGATAACAATATTTTATGTTTCATTGCATTATAAATTCAAGCATCTAAAAAAAAACTATGCGTTATAAACCCATTATAATCCTCATCACACTGCTTCCCGTTTTATATACCGCATGCAACCACCCAAAAACGGATGTACTTTCACATAAGCCAGAGACAGACACGCTTGCCCCCGCACACCAATACGCGTATGGGATCGTTATCGATTCGTTGATTCTCCATACCGGAATCATCCAAAAAAATCAAAGCCTCGCAGATATTCTTCTTCCTTTTCAGGTTAGCTATGCGCGTATCGACCATATTGCACGAAATTCAGCCCCACTGTTTGATGTAAAAAAAATCAGAGCGGGTGCACAATACGCCCTATTGTACACACCGGATTCACTCAGCCAGGTACACTATTTTATTTACGAAAACAATCCCGTGGAATATACGGTATTTGATCTCCGTGATTCGCTCCGGGTTTATCGTTCTGCGCACCCAACCGATACGCTACTTACGTATGCAGCGGGAACAATTCAGAGTTCGTTATGGAACACGATGGTGGATGCCGGTGCCGATCCCATGCTGGCAGTGGAATTATCCGAAATATATGCATGGACAATTGATTTCTTCGGTATTCAGAAGGGGGACGGGATAGAGGTATTGTACGAAAAAGTATTTAAAGGCGATGAATATATTGGATTGGGGAGTGTAATCGCGGCGGAAATAACCCACATGGGCCACTCATTCCCGTGTTACCGGTTTCAACAGCAAGAGGAATTCGATTATTATGATGAGAACGGAGGAAGCATGCGCAGAACCTTTTTAAAAGCGCCCCTGCGGTACAGCAGGGTTAGTTCCGGGTTTAGTTATGCCCGAAAACACCCAATCCTCAAGATTACCCGCCCGCATCTGGGAATTGACTATGCGGCGGCAGAAGGGACACCCGTATATACCATTGGCGATGGGGTAGTAATTGGAAAAGGATACGAAAGAAACGGAGGAGGGAACTACCTGAAAATCAAACATAACGGGACTTATACTACAGTTTATATGCATTTGAAAGGCTACGCAAAAGGAATTCAGAAAGGGATGAAGGTAAAGCAAGGACAGCTTATTGGCTATGTGGGAAAAACAGGACTGGCAACAGGGCCCCACCTTGATTTCAGGGTATACCGAAACGGGCATGCCATGAATCCAAACAATCTGCAGGCACCTCCGGCTAAACCAGTAGATTCGTTGTATCTTGACAACTACCGGAATACGCTGGAAAAACTCAGCCGTACAATGGAGGAATACCGTAATGCCTATCATACCAACCCAACACCCCTATTAACTTATGAAGAGCAACAGCGAGAAAATTACTAGCAAACATGAGATTAAAAAGAAAGGCTGCACGTAAACGAGCAGCCTTTCTTTTTAATCATTAAATCGGGATTATTCAAAAATCCACAATTTGGTAGTAAACTTATCCGGTCCGCCGAGTTTTTCAACACCCATAGCATATCCGGTAGGGTTAAGGAGCTGATCTTCCTGAGCATAGTTCATCCGGTCGATGATATCCGTTACACCCGGTTCCAGGGGTTCAAAATATACATCTTCTCCAGTTTCCGGATCTACAGCACCCGTAAAATCACCCGGTAATACAAAGGTAGTAGGATAGCCGGTACGACGATATTCAGCCCATGCATTATAAGGCTGCATATAAAGGTCGATATATTTCTGCGTAATGACATTTTCTTCATTAGCAGCAGGGAGGGCATCGATGTAGGCCTCAATAGCAGCTGCATCCACCCCATTATACTCCATAGAAGCACGAACTCCGTTTTCATACCAGGTCTGATCCCAGCCATTGTATTCAGCGAGGATAAAGCAAACCTCAGCATACGTCATAAAGGGCTCGGCATAATCAGGAGCCAACGGGCTGTTAGGAAGCGAAACATCTGTAAGAGGGACAGAAGCAGCCACATGATTGGGAACACCGTAAGGTTGTCCGGCATATTCACCTGCACTGTTGGGTGAACCATAAACACGAAGACGCGGGTCAAACTGTCCGAAAGGTCCGATATCGCCTTTTAACAGGTCAACAAAAGGTTTGGCAAGGGCGAAATCCGTACGGTTTTCCACAAAATATGCACGATACATAGGCGAGGCATTATCAGCGGTTGTGCCATATTTAAAGGCAGCAACATCAGCATTAGACGACATAATATCGCCATCGGCCAGTACTTCAGCAATATGGGCATTGGATACAGCAGGCGCCTTGGCTGACAAGCGCATGGCAATACGGAGGCGGAGAGAGTTAGCAAACTTTTTCCATTGGAGTGCATTACCGTAAAAAATGTTATCTCCTTCTGTCCAGGCAGGTTGGTTCACATCAAGTTGAGCAGCCGCTTCCTTAAGCTCATTGAGCATATCCAAAAAGATAGCTTCCTGATCCACATAATTAGGATAATAAACATCTTCACGAGCCATAAGTGCGTTAAAGTCAGCATTTCCAGCTCCATAGCTATGATAGGGAACCGGACCATAGGTTTCCGTGAGAATCTGGAATGCCCAGGTTTTCAGAATACGAGCAGTAGCAATCTGATTTTGCACGTTGCCATAAGCTGCCATAAGGTCTGTCCATTCCGGGTCTTCACAAATATCTATAATACGTTGCAAGTCGACGATATCGAGATAGACGCTGCTAAAAAGAATGTTATTAACATTCTGACGGGGTTGATAGCGGTCTTCTTCGGTATAATTCACCTGTGCCCAATATTGAACCCAAAGCAGCGCCATACGTCCGGAGGCCCATTCATCACGAATGTCATCCATAAGGCGTTTTTGGGCATTGATCATAAGGGTCGAAGTGGGAACATCCACAGGAGCGTTAGGATTTTTATTGATATCCTCAAAGTTCTTGGTACATCCTGAAAAAATGATTAGCGATGCTGCCAGGAACAGAACAATATTTCGAAATGTTTTCATATGTTTCTGTTTTTTTAGTTAAACAATGATTAGAAATTAAAACTCAGGTTAATACCAAAGTTACGCATTGAAGGCATAGCAGCACCTTCGATACCCTGAATATTACCGGAAGAGGTAACAGCAGCTTCAGGATCGAAATGACGATTATCAAGGCCCCAGATCATCAGGTTACGGCCATAGGCAGCGATACGAAGATTATTGATCGGTCCTGTAAGTTTTTTAGGCAGGGTATATCCGAGGGTTACTTCACGAAGCTTGATATAAGAAGCATCAAATACTTCCTGTGCATCGGCGGAGGAGTAGAAATCGGAACACCAGCGTTCACCAGAGATGGCTGTTTCATTGGCTACCGGAGTATCTACGATATTTCCTTCTGCATCGGTATAGACAACCGTTTCCGTTGCTTCATCATAATAGCCATATACCCCGTTAAGGATAACGCCACCTTCACGAATATCCTGGCCATCAGGATCTGCAGGGGTTACGTCCATACTTTCATAATCGTCGTACCATACTGATTCTTCCAGCATACCGGAGTACATCCCCCACATATAGGAGGTAGAGAAATAACTTCCGCCGTTCTGAATATCAATAACAAAACCCAGGTCAGCACCAAAAATTTTAAAATTATTAATAATACCCAGGTTATAATTTGGCATCACAGAGCCAAGTACTTCATTGGTAGAAGTTGTTTTTCTCCAGCGACCGGTTGTAGATACGAGTTTATTACCCTCATCATCGCGGATAAAATCAGAACCCATCAACACACCATAAGGCTGTCCAACGGAAGCATTAACAGTAACTTTGAAAGGTCCGTTTATCAGGCGGTAGTTTTCAATATCCTGATACAGTTCGAGTAATTCATTATTATTTTTTGAGAAGTTGAAGGCAATATTCCACTCGAAGTTATCATTACGCACCGGAGCACCGCTAAGCATAAGCTCAATTCCTTTATTTGACATTTGACCGGCATTAATCCATTTGGAAGTATATCCACTGGCGGCGGTAATATCAATTTGGGTGATCAGGTCGTTGGTCAGCATATTGTAATACGTAACATCCAATCCCATGCGGTTATTCAGGAAACTCATCTCGGCTCCTACTTCCCAGCTATTAGTACGTTCGGGGAGGAGGTTATTATTTGGGAGTGAATTCGGTACGCTATAACGAGGAACACCGTTAAAGTTCGGTGCGTAGTTGGTATAGGTTTCTGTCAGGTTATAAGGATCGGTATCGTTACCAACGGAAGCCCATCCTGCACGGATTTTACCAAAAGACAGCCATTCAGCATCTGCAAGAGCATCCATTTCAGAGAACACGAAAGTACCAGTAACAGAGGGATAAAAATAAGAGTTATTTTCCATCGGGAGCGTCGACGACCAGTCGTTACGTGCTGTCAGGTCGAGGTATAACATATATTTCCAACCTAAAGAGGCACTACCCAATACGGAGTTCACCTGTTTTTTGTTGTTATAGTCATCGATAACCACCGGGTCAACAGAGTTGGCCAGTGTATAGAGTTCGGGAAGCACGAGGCCGCCTGAGGTCTGTCCGATATTACGGAAATAGTTCGATTTTCTAACATTACCACCGGCATTCAATTTCAGGGAAAAGTCTTCATTCAATTGTTTATCGAACATCAATAAGGCTTCATAGTTATTTTCCTGATATTGACGAATTCCTTCGCTGTAATAAGGAGTTTCCTGAGAACCTATTGCGATCCGTTCGTGGTTACGGAAGGTATAGAAATCGGTATACATGGTTCCTTTTACTTTCAGGAAATCAGTAATATCATAAACCAGGCCCATATTTCCATAAACGCGGTCGCGGGAATCAGTAGTATAGTTGCGGTAAGCCGTCCAGTAGGGGTTATTGGAATACTCGGGGTTGGGGTTATCCCATGCGCCGCGGTTCCATACACGCTGTGTACCATCGGGGTTCACATAATCGGAAAGGCGAACCATGTCAAGCTGACGTTGACCCCATTGGGTAAATTTCTGCATCACGTTATTATCGTCATAACCGGTATAGGCACGGCCCATAGCGTCGGTACGGATATAGGTCATAACAGCACTGGCATGGAGTTTATCCCCCAACTTATGCGCACCGCTAAAATTCACCGTATTTTTATCTAATTGAGAATTAGGCATATAGCCGTCAGAAGTCATATTGGTATAGGAAAGACGGAAGCTTCCGGCGTCGTTGGCGCCAGTAACTGCTACGTTATTCGTCCAGGTAACACCAGTTTCAAAGAATGATTTTACGTCATTTTCGGGTGTTCTCCAGGGGTCTTCAGTCAGGCCGCCGGCAGGTTTTCCAGCTGCTTCCCAATCAGAAAGATTAAACCAATGCACTACACTTTGGTCTTCATATTTCGGACCCCAGCTTTCGTCGATTGCATACCCGGGGAGGAGGCGCATTTTGCCATCAATTTCTGCTTCATCGAACGGGCCATAACCTCCGCCGTAAGAAGTTTGATAGGTAGGCAGCAGGCCAACTGTTTCAAAAGCCACACCGGAGTTCACAGATACGCCGATGCCTTTTTTCCCTTTCGGGCCTTTTTTAGTTGTAATCATAATAACACCGTTAGCACCGCGTGAGCCATAAAGAGCGGCTGCAGAAGGTCCTTTCAGGATCGACATACTTTCGATGTCATCGGGGTTAATGTCGTTCGCCATGTTACCGTAGTCAATACCGCCAGCACCACGAGCCGCGTCGGTGGAGTTGAAGTTGGAGTTATCCATGGGAACACCATCGATCACGAAAAGGGGTTGGTTTTCGCCGGTAACAGAGTTAGCACCACGGATCAGGATACGATTTGAACCGCCCATATTTCCGGATGAACCGGAAATCTGTACACCGGCAACCTTACCTGCGAGTTGTCCAAGCGGATTATTATCCCGTGCTTTAGTGAGGGCATCCCCATCCACATTTTGCACGGCATAGCCCAACGCTTTTTTATCGCGGCTGATGCCAAGAGCAGTGACTACCACTCCCTGGATATCCTGAATATCAGACTCCAGCACTACATTGATTACACTTTCGTCACCAATGGTTATTTGCTGGGTAACCATGCCCACGAAAGAAAAGATTAAAGTAGTTGCTGACTCCGGAACCTTGACTTCATACTTTCCGTCGAGATCGGCAACAGTACCCAGGGTCGTTCCCTGAATACGAATAGTCGCACCGGGAATCACATCCCCATTGTCTGCATGGGTAATTGTTCCGGTGATTGTCCTTTGAGCAAAGACTAATTGCACCCCACATAGGAATATGAGTGCAATTAAAGCTGTAAACTTTCTCATAATGTTTAGTTTTAGTTAGATAAATGTTAAACGATTATGGTTTTTGACTTCTGAGTTAATTACCTGTTTATTAACATTTTATATAGTTGTGGTTCTAATTCTGCAGAAAACAAAAATCGTTTCTCCATTAAATTCAGTGCAAGTTATGAATAAATTTGCACAGGGGCAAAAAAAATTTCACAATAATTTAACCTCAGGCCGCATAAAGACCACTAACAACATTCCAATACACAATTATTTAAGGCTGCCGATTTTTGATTCTACCGTTTCAAGAATTTTTCCCTGACGCACCAGTTCCTTCATGGTATTATGATCTTTATACAACGGGCGATCAATTTCGAGAAAATCGACATACTTCCGAATCACTTCCCGGGCAGCCTGAACGCCGGCACCAAATTGATAATCACGAAAATCAAGCGCCTGAGCTGCTGCCATAAGTTCGATACCCAGAATACCATAGGCATTATCAAGAATTTGATTGTTTTTTATCGCTGTATTCATTCCCATGCTAACAAAGTCCTCCTGATCTGCTGCAGCCGGAATCGACTGAATAAATGCCGGCATGGAGAGGATACGTTGCTCCACGATTTGCATATCAGCGGTATACTGGCTGAGCATCAACCCCGACATGAGTCCACCGTTTTTGGTTAAAAAAGCAGGCAAACCGACACTTAGTGCCGGATGATTCAAGCGGTTCATGCGACGTTCAGAAAGTACACATACCATGGTGATACAGGCTCCGGCCATATCCATAGGTACAGCTACGGGAGAGCCCTGGAAATTCGCGCCCGAGAGCTGCATATTTTCGTCGGGGAAAAAGATGGGATTATCGCCCACACCGTTAAGTTCAATTTCCACCTGTGAACGGGCATATTCCAGGGCATCATGTGCGGAACCGATCACCTGTGGCGTAGAGCGCATAGAATAGGCATCCTGCACTTTACATTTCAGACGCTGTTCGGCGAGGTCACCTCCTTCTACCAGCTTACGGATTGCACGGACGCTTCGAATGGCGCCTTTAAAACCCCTGACTTCATGGATTCTGGGCAGATAGGGTTTCATATTGGCCATCAATGCCTCCAACGACATGGCCGCAGCAATTTCGGCCTGCCGCAGCCAACGATCGGCATCACAGAGCCAGATTGCACTCATGGCAGTGAGAACATTAGCTCCATTAATAACTGCTAATCCGTCACGGGCATGCAGCCCCGGAATGGGAATTCCGGCTTGCTCCATGGCCTCTCTTCCGGGCATCAGCTCACCATTATAATATGCTTTTCCTTCTCCCATCATCAGCAAGGCAATCTGCGACATAGGTGCCAAATCGCCACAGGCTCCTACCGATCCTTTTTCACAGACATAGGGCGTTACCCCTTTATTCAGCATCTCCAGCAAAGTAAGCGTTACTTCCTTACGCACACCGCTATGCCCTTTTGCATGTACATTAATACGCCCCAACATGGCACCGCGCACAAACTCTTCCGGCATGGGACCTCCTATTCCTGCGGCATGGTTATAAATCAGGTATTTCTGAAAATTCTTAACCTGATCAGCATCCAAAACTGTTTCAGAAAACTCACCAATACCTGTATTTACTCCGTACATTATTTCATGATTACTAATCTTCTGCTCCAGCATTGCACGGCATTTATCAATCCGGGCGATGGCATCCGGATGCAGTTCAACCGGTATGCGGTGGCGGGCCACCTCCACAACATTTTCAATTTTAAGGCCATAGCCTGTAATTACATATTTCATTCTGTTCTGATTTTAATTCATATTGAATCTCAAATAAAAAAAGCTGATGCTTCTTTTAGATGAATAAAATTACCCACTGGTTGAAGAAAATAAAGCCTTTACGTGTATCAAAATGAGGCTTACAGATAAATTTGTTCATTTTTCAGGTTTCGTAAAAATTCGGCTGATTTTCGGATGAGCGGATACATCACGGTATCGTTATCTAAAAACGGTACACAGGAGCGATATTCTTTGATTAATTTTTCGATTGCCGGGGAAGACGTTGCCGGGCGGCGAAATTCCAGAGCCTGAGCAGCATTAAACAGCTCAATAGCCAAAATATTTTCCAGATTCTCAGCCACTTTATAACATTTTGTTGCTGCATTGGCGCCCATACTGACGTGATCTTCCTGCCCTTGTGACGACTCGATGGAATCGACGCTGGCGGGTGAGCAAAGTTGTTTATTCTGGCTCACTATGGAAGCAGCAGTATACTGAGGGATCATAAAACCGGAATTCAGGCCAGGTTCTGCCACCAAAAAAGGAGGCAGACCACGTTTTCCGGAAAGGAGTTGATAGGTACGGCGTTCGGAAATATTTCCCAGTTCGGCCAGCGCAATGGCCAGGTTATCCAGTGCCAAAGCCAGTGGCTGGCCATGGAAGTTACCCCCGGAGATAATTAAATCCTCGTCAGGGAAAATAGTCGGGTTATCGGTTACCGCATTGATCTCACAGGAGAAGGTATGGGCGACAAATGCAATAGCATCCTTTGAAGCACCATGCACCTGTGGAATGCAACGAAAAGAATAAGGATCCTGAACATGCACCTTGTCGCGGTGAATCAACTCACTATCTTTCAATATTTTACGTATACGTGCTGCCGTATCTATCTGGCCTTTGTGATGGCGAATCTGATGAACAAGATCGTTGAAAGGCTCAATCCGGCCATCGAAAGCTTCCAGCGACACAGCGCTAATGAGGTCAGCCAGTGCAGAAAGGCGAAAAGCTTTCATCAGGGTAATCACACCAAAAGCGCTCATAAACTGGGTTCCATTCAGCAGAGCAAGACCTTCCTTCGATTTCAGCTGAAGGGGGCTCCAACCAAAATGTTTAAGAACTTCGGCTGATCCGGTTTTCCTTCCTTCGAAATACACTTCCCCAAGGCCAATTAATGGCAGGCTAAGATGTGCAAGTGGAGCCAGGTCGCCCGATGCGCCAAGGGACCCCATTTGATAAACCACAGGGATAATATCGCGGTTGTAAAAATCGATCAACCGTTCTACGGTTGACAGTTGAACGCCGGAATGTCCATAAGATAACGACTGTATCTTCAATAATAGCATCATCCGAATTACCGCAACCGGAACCTCCTCTCCACAACCACAGGCGTGGCTCTTAACCAGATTCTCCTGAAGCGTATTCAGTTGTTCAGGGGAAATGCGATGATCATATAAACTCCCGAATCCCGTATTGATTCCATAAATTGGTGCATTCTGTGTTTCAAATTTTTTATCCAGATAAACCCGACATTTACCAATAGCATTTTTAGCCTGATCCGACAAGGCTATTTTTAATTTTTTCTCTCGGATATGCTCCAATGCCTGAAATGTCAGTTCACTGGAAGATATTTTATATACTTCCATTATGCTTGTTTTAATATTAAAAAAATTGATTGTCTTACCGGTCAGCGTAGCCAGTCAGGAGCCCGGTACGGTTAATTTGAATCTTATAGGCTAAAAACCAATGGTACATTTTTTCTATGTTAGAACGGTAAAGATAGGTATTTTTTAAAACTATAAACAGATGTAACAAAAAAGAGAAAGCAACCGTCGTAGAACCGTTACATTATGAATAACTAAAAACACACTCCATGAAAAGAATAAAAGTTATATTGCTGTTAGCTTCCACCGTATGGTTGCTGACACTTAGTTCAGTTGCTATGGCCGCTACAGAAAAAGGGAATGGAAAGGTAGTAACTACAGAGCGGAGTAATCCGGGCACATTCACAGAAATAGAGATTGGCGGCATTCTGAATGTCAGGCTAATTCAGGGAGACGAACATGCCATCCAAATTGAAACCGATGAAAATCTGCAGGACAAAGTGATCACGAATGTAAAAAACAATCGGTTGGAAATTCACACCGAGAACATCGAAAAGGCCACAAAACTTGAAATCACAATTATCTGCCCCACCGTTACAAAAATAATTGCTTCAGGAGCCAGCAACATAGATTCAGAATCAATTTTTCCGGTTGAAAAGCTCGCACTTGAGTTTACGGGTGCAGCGGAAGGAAACCTGAAAATAGAGGCATCGCAGTCCATTGACGCGCTGATCAGCGGAGCCTGCACCCTTAAACTGGAAGGGAAAACCCCTCAACTGGATGCCGTGATTTCCGGTGCTTCAAAACTGAATGCGACAGAAATGAGCGCCAATGTAGTAACACTCAAAGTTTCCGGTGCCTCAAAAGCCACTGCTTATGCTACAGAAAAAGGGGAAGCCATTATTTCTGGTATTTCTGACGCTGAATTTGTAAAATCAGAAACGGCAATCATAAAAATTACCCGTGAAGGGCAGGGAATCAAAGAGGGAGAAGACGGAGCAGAGAAAGGGGTCACGGTTTCCAGCGGAGAAGATGAATCCGTGAGCATTCATATCGGCGACATTGAAGTAGATGTAAAAGATGGGGAATCAACCCGTGTGCGGGTTGGCGGAAAAGAAGTGATCGTGGATGAAGATGGAAATGTGGATGTCAATAAAATCAATAAAACCCGTTTTGATGGCCATTGGGGCGGTCTACATCTAGGCATTAACGGGTTTCTGACTTCCGATAACAAATTTGCAGTTCCGGAGGGTGCAGGTTTTCTTGAACCAAAATATCAACGTTCCTGGCAGTTCAACCTCAATCTGTGGGAACAAAACATCAATCTGGTCAAAAATAAATTCGGATTAACCACCGGTGTCGGGTTTCAATGGAACAACTACTTCTTTAAGAACAATGTTTTTCTTCATGGCGATTCATCGATGATTTACGGAACGTACGAGAATATCGCCCATCGTTCGTATGAAAAGTCAAAACTGGTAGTCAGTTACTTATCTATTCCATTATTAATGGAATATCAGACCAACAAATATTCAAGGCTTGACAGCTTTCATGCCACTGCCGGGATGGTAATGGGCATACAGCTTCGGGCGCACACAAAAAATGTATATTCCGATAATGGAACCAATAAGGTAAAAGGCTGGGAGGATTATAATTTATCGCCATTCCGATTCGATGCTTACGGAGCCTTAGGTTGGGGGAAAGTCAATTTATTTGCATCGTATGCAATAAATACACTGTTTGCAGAAAACCAAGGGCCGGAAGTGTATCCGATAACCGTAGGTATTACGCTACTCGGATGGTGATTCTATCGATTCCAATTTTCAAAAAAAACGGCCACCGGGGAGGTGGCCATTTTTTTGAGTTTGGGAGGGATTAAATCAAATGCAATTAGTGGTTGAGGATAAAAAGTTTACAAGGTCATAAGGCAGGATAGATTCTACATTAAATAAATGTACGGGTGTCTCTGTATTCATTCGATAAAAATACAATTTAAAAATATATCATCCCACCTGACAGGCACTTATTGTATAAACGAGAAGATTTAGCACATGAAGGAGTTAATTTTATCAACGAAGCTACTGTCTGGAGGATACAAGGATACGAAAACTTTCTTATCGAATCCATGATTCAAGGATTTTTAGCGCCTTAACCGGAACCGATAAAGTAATGGAAAGATCATCGCAAATAAGGGTAATAGTTTTTTGCTTTCGGTCGAACCCTGCCACGTAATTCAAATTAACCACAAGTGAGCGGCCAAGCCGGGCGTATCCGTTGTCTGGCAGGTTGGTTTCCACCTTGCCAATGTTGTTTGGAATCAGATGCTCTTCCCCGGAGAGCACTTTCAGCCGGGTATAACTACCTTCTGCCTGAAGGTAGACGATTTCTTCGGAAGCAAAACAAACAAAACCTGTACGGGTAGGAATACATATTTTATTAAAGCGGTCCTTATTGGTAATCTGCCGCAGTAACCCCGACAGTTGTTCTTCCATCTGAACAGAGGAACGGTGTTTCCGGTACCGACTCAGTGATTGTTCCAGCGCGGTAAAATCAATCGGCTTCAATAAATAATCAAAAGCTGAAACTTTAAAGGCCTGAACGGCAAACTGGTCAAAAGCGGTAACAAAAATAATATCAGGAATTTTATCAAAAAGTTGCAATTCCCCAATCAGATCGAATCCATCCTTCCCAGGCATTGAAATATCAAGAAAAATCAGATCAGGGGAGGCGGCCCTGATAAAAGGCAGCGCAGTTTCAGCCGAATCGGCCGAACCCAACACGTCCAGATCAGAAAACGAACGCAATAACATTTCCATAAGGTTTCTGGAGTTGGCCTCATCATCAACTACAAGCACCCGTATCGTATCTCTCTGATTCATCATTGATTGTCTAATTCGACAAAAATATAAAAAAAAGGAACGCCACTCTTCTTTCCCCAAAGTCGGAATCGATAAGAATCAAAAAAAATTGTATTTTTACCGACTCGAAATAGATAAGAAGTATCACTTAAATCATCAGATTATGTCAGGTCACAATAAATGGTCTACCATTAAAAGGAAGAAAGGGGCAAATGACGCAAAGCGGTCAAAAATTTTCTCCAAGATAATCAAAGATATAACCATTGCAGTGAAAGAAGGAGGGGCAGATGCGGAATCAAACCCACGGTTACGATTGGCCATTTCCAATGCCAAAGGAGCCAGTATGCCCAAAGACAATATCCTGAGAGCGATCAATAAGGGGAAAGAAAAAGATGCGGCCAACTTTGAAGAATTAACCTACGAAGGCTATGCACCGCACGGTATTGCTGTTGTTGTGGAAGCCTTATCAGATAATTCACAGCGCACTGTGGCCAATGTCAGAGCTATTTTTAATAAATATAACGGCAGTTTGGGAAAAAATGGATCCTTGAGTTTTCTGTTTGATCGGAAAGGCATATTTACCCTGAAAAAAGGCAACATCGATATGGAAGAATTGGAGCTGGAGATCATAGATGCCGGAGCCGAGGACTTTGAACTGGAAGAGGATATGATTACTATTACTACCAGCATGGAGAATTTTGGAAACATGATGAAAAAGCTAGAAGAGATGGGGATTGAGACCGAAAGCGCTGAACTTCAACGCATTCCCAACAATACCGAAACACTCGATCTGGAATCTGCAAGAAAAGTACTAAAAATGATCGATGCATTTGATGAAGATGATGACGTTACCAATGTGTATCACAACTTGGAAATCACCGAAGAGTTGATGAATGAAATGTAGTCCGTTAAAAAAGGAATAAGGAAGGGCGGCCAGGATAAAAAATCAATAGCCGCCCTTTTTATTTTTTATCAACGTTTGCGTTTTAGGCAGAAACCAGTGAATAGGTATCCGAAGCGATAACAAGCTCTTCGTTTGTGGGCACAACCATCACTTTAACCTGTGACTTTTCATGGGTAAGTACCTTCAGGTCGCCACGAACCTTCAGGCTAAGTGCATAATCGAAATCAACACCAAGAAATTCAAGTCCTTCCATTATTCTGTTTCTGGAACGGGTATCATTTTCACCGATTCCACCGGTAAAAACGATCAGATCGACACCTCCCATTGCAGCCGCATAGGCACCGATATATTTTTTCACGCGGTAGGCGAACATTTCGAGGGCAAGCATAGCCCTTTCATGCCCTTCTTCGCCAGCGATTTCGACATCACGCATATCAGAACTCAGCCCGGAAATTCCCAGAATACCACTTTTTTTATTAACCAGCACATTCACATCATCAATACTGAGGTTTTCGAGGTCAGCGATCGACAAAACAGCGCCAATATCGAGATCACCGGAACGCGTACCCATCATAACTCCCTCCAGTGGTGTAAGGCCCATGGAAGTATCGATAGATTGTCCATTTTTAATAGCTGCGAGCGAACTTCCATTCCCAAGATGACAGGTAACTATTTTTGCCGTAAAATAATCCATTCCAATTTCTTCACAGGCTTTTTTTGAAACATACCGATGACTGGAACCATGAAAGCCATAACGACGCACGGCATATTTTTCATAATATTCGTAAGGAAGGCCATACAGATAAGCCACAGGAGGCATGGTTTGATGAAAGGCGGTATCAAAAACGCCAACCTGAGGAACATTCGGTAAGACATCGGTAATGGCATAAATACCCTCGAGGTTGGGTGGATTATGCAACGGAGCCAGATGGATACACTCTTTCAATGCATCAATAACTGCACCGGTAATTTTCACCGAGCCGTTAAATTTTTCACCAGCATGTACCACACGATGACCCACTGCTTCAATCTCATTAATACTTTTCACGCACCCATGCACCGGGTCGGTTAAAAGGGCAAGGACTTTCTGGATTCCGGTTTTATGATCCGGAATGGCATCGGAGAAGCTAACTTTTTCATCTCCGGTTTTTTGGTGTTTGATACACGAACCACTGATCCCGATTTTATCGACAAGGCCTTTGGCTAATACGGTTTGCTCCGGCATTTCAAACAATTGATATTTTATTGAGGAACTACCGCAATTCAGCACAACAATTTTCATTTTTCATTTTTTTAAAACCATTAATAAACCCACTTATAATCCTGCAGCCTGATTGGCCGTAATAGCGACAAGATTGACAATATCACTCACAGAACAGCCCCGTGACAAGTCATTAATCGGAGCGGCCATACCCTGAAGTACCGGGCCGATGGCTTCAGCTCCTGCGAGGCGCTGCACGAGTTTGTAGGCAATATTTCCAACCTCCAGAGAAGGGAATACCAGCACATTAGCACTGCCAGCAACCTGACTATCCGGTGCTTTCTTTTTTCCAACCGCTTCGACAATCGCCGCATCGGCCTGCAGTTCACCATCAATTATGATGTCAAGGTGCTGATCGATGGCCATTTTGCGTGCCAGGGCGGTAGCTTCAACTACTTTATCGACCATCGGATGGGCTGCGGAGCCTTTTGTTGAGAAACTCAGCATTGCCACACGGGGGTTGATTCCGGCGATAGCCTTAGCAGTTTGGGCAGTACAGATAGCAATCTGCGCCAGTTCTTCGGCCGATGGGTCGGGATGGACGGCGCAATCGGCAAAAACCAACAAATTCCCTGGCACATAGGGATTATCTTTAAGCAACATCAGAAAAGCTCCGGAAACGACGCTGATTCCTGGCAGGGTTTTGACAATCTGAAAGGCCGGGCGCAATACATTGCCAGTAGCGTTCATCGCTCCAGCCACTTCCCCATCGGCATCGCCATTTTTTATCATCAAGGTAGCCAGATACAACGGATCGTTCACTAACTGAGCGGCCTTATCTCTGGTCATTCCTTTATGTTGACGCAGGGTGACCAGCAGTTCAATATATTTTTCACGATCAGGATGACTGCTTGGATCAATAATTTTTGCCAGCGGGATGTGCGACAGGCCCCACTGGTTGGCATTTTCCAAAATCTCAGCAGGGTTCCCTATCAGGATGGGGATGGCTAGGCGTTCCGCGATAATCTCATCGGCGGCCCGGAGGGTTCGTTCTTCTGAGGCTTCGGGGAGCACAATACGTTTGCCTGCTTTTCTGGCATTTTCCCAAATTTGACTGAGTAATTCCATCTTATTTATTATAATTCTATTAAAAAAATAATACAATATATTAATTTCTGAACAATATAACTATTACATTTATACGAAAATAGGGTAAACCGCTTTAAAATGCGCCCAAAAATAGAACATATTTCAAGCAGTTCCTAAAACAATACAGAAAATTTTATGCGGTCAGGAGATTGTTTTGATTAAAAATCTTTAATTTGCAGAAAGGAACAAAAGAGGGTAATACCGCGAGAAAATGCAGGATACAGCTACACGACTATTCAAGCAGAGCAGCAGCGAACTGATAACGGGTTCAGGGATCGGATACCCTACTATTCATTTCACGGAGGAATTGCCCGGTGCATGGATATTTATTTTTTTACTAGCCAGCCTGATCGGAATTGCCATTCTCCGGTATCAGTTTAACCGACGTTTCAGGCAGTCGCTCCAGACATTTTTTCAATTTTACACCTTAAATCAATTCACTCGGGAGGGAAATTTCATCACCGAACAAATTGGTTTATTGTTTTATGCCATTTATTTGATCGGATTAAGCATGTTTACCTATCAGGCGAGTATATTTCTCCCTGAGCATCCGGTATTTTCGTCTGCCGGATTGCCGCTATACCTAAAAATTCTATCCGGATATACACTTTTCTTTCTGGCAAAAACAGGGTTTCATTCGCTGACAGGGGTAGTTTTTGAAACCCGGGAAGCATCGTATCTTGTGGTATTGGATGACTTTCTTTTCGGCTGCATTAACGGCCTCATTTTGCTTCCGTTTTTATTTCTCACCACCTATTCCCCCTCCGCCATAATTTTTTATTCTGCCATAACCCTGCTCGTTCTTACTTTCATCTATCGTTTGGCCCGGGCCACGATGATTGGGTATAATCAGACACAATTTTCCCTTTTCTATTTATTTTTATATCTTTGCAGCCTTGAAATTGTCCCTGTAATTATCATCACTAAGATTTTTGCAGGGAATACTCATATATAAAAAACAGGGTTAAAAAGAGGGAAACGTGAAAATTAAAAACGTATTAATTTCGCAGCCGCAGCCTGCAGATCCAGAAAAATCGCCATATTTTGATCTGGCGAAAAAACATCATCTCAAAATCGATTACCACAAATTTATTAAAATTGAGGGCATCAGCGCCAGAGACTTCCGCAAAGATAAAGTATACATTCAGGAACATTCAGCGATCATCTTTACCAGCAGAAATGCGGTAGATCATTTTTTTCGGGTTGCGGAGGAGATGCGGGTTGAGGTCCCGGATACGATGAAATATTTTTGTGTCAGTGAATCCGTAGCCTTCTATCTTCAAAAATATGTACAATACCGAAAACGTAAAATTTTTCACGGCCAGCAATGCTTTGCCGACCTGATCGATGTGATCAAAAAACACAAAAACGAACAATTTCTCCTCCCCTGTTCCGATATCCACAAAGAAGAAATTCCAGCGCTACTGGAAAAAAACAATATCGCATACAACAAAGCCATATTATACCGCACCGTAGCCAGTGATTTATCGCATCTCGATTTAGATACCTACGACCTACTCGTATTTTTCAGTCCAAGCGGAGTTGCTTCGTTATTAATGAATTTTCCGGATTTCCGTCAGGGCGACACACAAATCGCGGCTTTCGGCCCCACCACAGCAAAAGCGGTGGCAGATGCCGGATTAACCCTCAACATCAATGCTCCCACAAAAACAGCCCCGTCGATGAGTATGGCCATTGATGAATTTTTAAAGACAAACAAAAAATAATCCGGTCCGATTACGGAAAAAAAATGAACGAACAGCGGTTCAAAAAAGAAGAACGCTTATCCCACAAAAAAGACATTACCCTCCTTTTTAGTCAGGGCAAAAGTTTTTTTGTAACCGGTTATCTAATCAAATGGAAAATTGCCGGAAACCCTTTGCCTTCACCTGTTCAGGTGCTTATTACGGTACCCAAACGAAACTTTAAAAAGGCCGTCGACCGGAACACCATAAAAAGAAAAATCAAAGAAGCCTACAGGAACAACAAAAAACCGCTTTATGAGTTAATACTACAAAAGGGAGTTCACTTGCAGCTTGGGATTGTGTATACGGGAAAACGTATGCCCACGTACAATGAAGTAGAAGAGAAAATATTGTTAATTTTACGGCAAGCGAAAAAAGAGTATGAAAAAAGTGTTAGTTAATCTTCTGATTGTACCGATACGAATCTATCAAATTGCCATCTCGCCATTTTTGCCGCGATCCTGCAGGTACACCCCCACCTGTTCGGCATACAGTATTGAAGCCTTAAAAAAGCACGGACCCCTGAAAGGCGCCTGGCTGGCCATAAAACGCATTATTTCATGTAACCCCTGGGGTGGGTCGGGGTATGATCCGGTTCCTTAAAAATTTATTTCCATGAAAATTCATTATACACTATTAACCCTCATACTGTTTTTCCTTGTCACAACTGCCAGGAGTCAGAACAGCAATGCCTTTGAAATTGCCAAAAATCTGGAAATCTATGCAGACGTTTTCAGGCAATTAAATAATAATTATGTAGATGAAATCAAACCCGGTGAATTATCGAAGGCAGCAATTGATGCTTTGTTAAAAACACTCGACCCCTATACCGTGTACAAATCGGAATCGGAGATTGAGGATTTCCGATTTATGACTACCGGGCAATACGGCGGCATTGGGGCACTGATTCAGCAACAAGGCGAATATGTGGTAATTTCCGAACCTTATAAAGGCTTCCCGGCCGATAAAGCCGGACTCAAGGCCGGAGACAAAATTGCAAGCATCGACGGGCATCCAACAAAAAACCGCACTTCCGACGAAGTAAGTGAAATGCTAAAAGGAGAACCCGGGACAAATTTTGAGATCAAAGTAATACGATACGGGGCAGAAAAAGCATTACCTTTTACCATCACGCGCGAAAAAATCCAAATCAACGACATCCCGTATTATGGGGTTACAGAAGAAAATATCGGATACATTAACCTGAATTCATTTACACAACATGCAGCGCTGCATGTAAAGAAAGCATTTTTGGAACTAAAAAACAACCACGAACTGGAGGGTATAATTCTCGATTTAAGGGGTAACGGTGGTGGATTGCTGAATGAAGCGGTTGAAATTGTTAACCTATGGGTTGATAAAGGAGAACTGATTGTCAGCACAAAAGGCCGACTCCCGGAAAAGAATAAGGATTATTATACCCAATCCCATGTACTGGATGCCGATATTCCGTTAGTAGTTCTTGTTAACGGTGCCAGTGCTTCGGCGAGCGAAATTGTTGCAGGTGCCATTCAGGATCTCGACCGCGGAATTGTACTGGGCACTAAAACCTTTGGTAAAGGGTTAGTGCAGAACATTGTCCCGCTGAACTACAACTCTCAGATTAAAATTACTGTAGCGAAATACTATATTCCCAGTGGCCGTTGCATTCAGGCGATTGATTATGCCAATAAGGAAAACGGACAAAACGGACAAATTCCTGACTCCCTCCTGACGGCCTTCAAAACCAGGGCCGGAAGAATAGTTTACGACGGAGGCGGGGTAAGCCCGGATATTATTTCCGACGACCGGATACTCCACGATATCACCATCAACTTGTTGTCGAAAAACCTGATTTTCGATTTCTGTACCCAATGGTACTGGGAAAACGGAGCCATCGAAGAACCGGAAACCTTTACAGTAACCGATGCGATGTATGCTGCCTTTAAAGATTTTCTTGCTTTGCGAAATTTTGAATACCAGACAGAAAGCGAGGCCATAGTTTCGGAATTACTGAAAACAAGCCAACAAGACGAATACTACGAGGCTATAAAAGATGATTTAACGGCGTTGCAACAGGCACTGGCAGTGGATAAAAAGAATGATCTGGACAAATTCAGGGAGGAGATAGCCGAATTTATCCGGTTAGAATTAGTTCCAAGATACCATTATCAGGAAGGAATGTTGCGTGCCAATCTGGTCCATGATCCGGAGATTAAATCAGCCATAAGCATCCTTCGCGATCAGGCGCGTTATCAACAAGTTCTTCAACCCTAACACCGACGTGAAACGCCGGGATATAACCATCAGCAAAGCCCTGTACCTGTCAGGTTTATCCCTGATGTTATTAGGGTTACCCACTTCACGGTTTTTGATGAGTATTTCACAATTTCTCCTTTTAGGAGCCTGGGTAATCTATGGCATTGAACAAATTGCAGCTTCGGGAATAAAACCCGGATTGATGTGGCCTCTCCGGGTCGTTGAAAATCGGTTTGGTTGCTTTTTCCGACAGCGGGAAGCGATAATCTTCATTCTGATTTTTTTACTGCATGGCATTGGATTGTTATGGACCTCGGATCTGCCTTTTGGCCTCCACGATTTGCGCATAAAACTGCCCCTGTTGTTATTGCCAATCGTGTTCAGCACCCTTCCGGCACTGAACCAAAAAACATTTAACACACTCCTGTTCATATACTTATTCGCCTTACTTGCTGCTTCAGCCGAGTGTATTTATATTTTATTTACGGAAAATATCACGGATATCCGTGATATTTCGACGCACATCAGCCATGTGCGTCTGGCATTAAATTTCGTAGCCGGAATTTTCTTTGGCGGATACTACCTGTTCTCAGGCAAAGCCACCCTTAGCCGCTGGCAACGCATTGTAGCCGGGCTTTTAAGCGGTTGGTTTTTATTTTTTTTAATTTTTATGAAGAGCCCCACCGGTATCATTGTTTTTATACTAACCACAACGATTCTGTTCTTTATCTATGCACTAAAGATTCAACAAACGAAAATCCGTTATATTATACCGGCGGTAATCGTTCTTTCCCTGATTGCCGGTGTAGGTTACCTATCGCGTATCGTGCAGGAATACTATTCCGCAACTGCGATTCCGCTGGAAAAACTGGAGCCTTATACGGACAAAAATAATCGCTATACCCACGATACCATTCATTTTCCGGGCATTGAAAACGGAAATTACATCGGCTATTACATTTGCCAGGAAGAATTGCAGCAACAGTGGGAAAAACGGAGTCAATATTCCTATTTTGGCAAAGATGCGAAACAGCAGGAATTGAAAGTCACGTTAATCAGGTATTTAAATTCAAAAGGATTAAGGAAAGATGCATCGGGGATAGCCGCGTTGAGTGATAGCGACATACGGGCTATTGAAGGCGGAGTGGCAAATTACTATTACATCAGCAAATTCAATATTCGTGGCCGGGTGTATCAGATGCTGTTCGGGCTGGATATATACCGCAGGGACAATAATCCGAATGGCAGTAGTATGTTGCAGCGAAGAGAATACTGGAAGGCAGGGTTCCAGATTTTGAGGCACAACCTGCTTACGGGAGTAGGAACGGGAGACCTGCGGGAAAGTTTTACCACGTATTACGAGCAAACAGACTCGGCACTGCTTCCGGAATACCGGCACAGGGCACACAATCAATTCCTCTCCATTGCCATTGCCTTTGGGATTCCGGGAATTGTCCTCTTTCTTTTTGCTTTGCTTTATCCGCCAGTGGCTTTAAAAGCAGGCAGAAGCTGGCATTTCTCTGTTCTCATAATTATTGTAATTTTATCGATGTTAACGGAAGACACCCTGGAGACACAGGCAGGAGTAACTTTTACTGCATTTTTATACTGTTTGTTTTTATGGGGAAGAAGAAAACCGGCGGAAAAATCATTAAAAACCAGGAAAAATGAAGATTAAGAAAATACTGATTCCGGTGGAAGAATACTTGTCGTCGGAGGAATTACCTCCAAAAGACAGAATGTTACTGAGCAAAGCCGTTGAAGCGATAGAGGGTTCGTATGCGCCCTATTCGGGGTATCAGGTTGGGGCAGCGGTATTGCTGGAGAACGGAGAAATTTTTTTGGGTGGCAATCAGGAAAATGCTGCCTATCCCAGTGGATTATGCGCTGAGCGAGTGGCACTCTTTGCTGCCGCCACCAACTATCCACACTCTGCAATAAAAAGTATCGCCATCACGGCCTCCACCGAGCGGTTTGCTCTAATGGAACCGGTAACTCCCTGCGGGGCATGCCGGCAGGTAATGGCAGAAGCCGAAATGCGCCACAGAAAACCCATTCGGGTAATCATGGGAAATCCCGCGGGAAAAATCTTTGTTACCGAACAAATTAGCCACCTGCTGCCACTTATGTTTACAGCAGATGAACTGAAAAAGAAACGCGAATAAATTCTTCTAAAATAAAAAAACCTTCAGATAATGAACAGCCAGGCAGGCCGCATTATCCGAAGGCATTGTATTATTTGTCTAGGGAATTTGTTGCAGCACTTCCCAAACGAAAGCACGAATACCCACCTCAAAATTAATTTTATCGATTTCTGCTATACTTTTCAACAGCAGATCCACTTTTTCATCATCAACCACCGTAAGAATGGCAGAATTTAATTCAGGCCAGGTGTGCGAACCCATGTGGGGATCACCGGAAACAGAGCCTCTCCCAAAAAGACCGTTCCACCCGGAATAACCGCGTATTCCCAATTGGTCGAGCATAAAATCAACCTTTTCGGTATGGGCCTGATTATATACGATAAAAACAGCTTTCATAATTAAGATTTTTTAGCCTCAGCGAGGACATTATTCATAAACTCATACCTGGAATGGACGCTTTTC
>Ga0265294_10000439_pt1 | contig 55561 bp, 51 predicted proteins | sample MunlanPumphouse3_FD_192504 | JGI IMG/M metagenome (GOLD analysis project Ga0265294, IMG submission 192504) | Groundwater microbial communities from a municipal landfill in Southern Ontario, Canada - Pumphouse #3 | ecosystem: Environmental > Aquatic > Deep subsurface > Groundwater | place... | reverse complement strand
AATTCAAAAATTAGAAATTATTTTAATTGATGAAGAAGACTAATAAGAAGATAATTAGTAGTAAAAAAAGAAACCATTTCATGGTTTTTTGTGCTATAATGGAGTAAGAAAACAAAAGGATATTTTAATAATAAAATAAATATTAAAGGAGAAAAGTATGAAAAAGAGAATATTTGTATTATTTGTATTGTTAATTTCACTTTTTATGGTTGTAGGCTGCGATGAAACAGCAGTTGATGATCATCAAAAAGTAATCAACGAAATTAATATCGTTTATGAAGAAGGTAATAATGCGGGGAGAGTAGTTGATAACCTTGGTTTACCGACTATCTCAAGTAAAGTACCGGAAGCAGTTATTACTTGGGAAAGTAGCGATGAAGAGGTGATCACCATCGATGGTGATGTTGGTCTAGTAACAAGACCAGCTGAAGACACGTTCGTTACTTTAACTTTGAAAGTGAAGATTGGTGAGGTTACTAAAACTAAAACACATACTGTTAAAGTTTTAAAGCTTGAAGAAGTGATTGAACCAGAAGTATTTACTGTTACTTTTGATTTAGGATATGATGATTCACCAGAGCCAACAATTGTTGAAGTTGAAGAGGATGGTTTGGTGGAAGAACCAGAAACCCCTGAAAGGGAAGGCTATGAATTTATCGAGTGGCAACTTAATGGCGAAGAATTTACTTTTGATACTCCAATTACAGCAGATATAACATTAGTAGCTAAATGGGAAGAAGAAATAGTTATAATGTACTATTATGTTTCTTTTGTTGATGAGGATTTAGAAACAATTTATGAACCAATTGAAGTTGAAGCAGGAACTAAAGTAACTAAACCAGAAGACCCAGAAAAAGAAGGATATACTTTCGTTGAATGGCAATTAGATGGTGAAGCTTATGACTTTGATGAAGAAGTTAATAAAGATATTACATTGGTTGCTGTGTGGAATGAGCTTGTTGATGATCAAGAGGAATTGTTATTTGAAGATGATTTTGAACATTTAGCAAGTAATATTGCTTATAATACTTCACCGATATTAGTGGGAGGTATCGATTGGACAGCAAAAGAAGTTGGTTATTATTCTGGTGATGATAATGAACCATCAAAGATGTTAAGATTTAGAGGCGCTAATACAGCGTATTTATATACAAGCGATTTTATTTCTAACGTTACAAGATTCGTTTTTGATGCGAAATATTATAATGATGGCCATAAAACGGCAGTCATGACTGTTTCATATCAATTAGAAGGTTCTGATGATTGGGTATTAGTAAAAACAATCGAGTTGGGAGAATCTCTAATTGAAAATGAGATAGAAATTAATCAAGATAACGTTAAATTAAGAATTGATGTTACTAAGAAATCAGCTAATATTGATAATATTAAAGTTTATGGCGTTAAAGGTGAAGTAGAAACTTATGAGGTAAGCTTTAATCCTAACAATGGTGATGATGTTTTTGTTGTAGAAGTAGAAGAAAACAGAAAAGTTCCAACGCAATCAGTTCCTGTTAAAGAGGGTTATGTATTTAAAGGTTGGTATTTAGATTTAGAAGATGAAGAAGCTTTTGATTTTAATGTATCAATTACTGAAAACATAATATTAATAGCTAAATGGGAAAAAATAACAACTATTACTATTGCTGAAGCAAAGACTAAAGAAAAGTATGATCATGTTGAAGTAATTGGTACCGTTACATCATTAATTGGTAATAATGCTTTTATTCAAGATGATACTGGTGGTATTTATTTATACTTAGGTAGTACTGTCAATAAAGAATTAGTTATTGGTAATGAAGTTAAAGTGTCTGGTAAGATAGATGATTATGCTAACACAGTGCAAATTAAAGATGATCTTATAGTTGAATTATTAGCAGAAGATCAAGAAGTACCAGAAGCTATTGTTGTTGAAGAGTTAGATTTAGATTATTTACTTGAAATACAAGGACAATTAGTAACTATAGAAGGATTGACTATTAAATCTATTCCTTCCACATTATCAGGAGCGTATGATGTTGTATTAACTGATGGAACAAATGATTTAACATTAAGAATAGATGCATACATAGATAAGCATGATGAAATAAAGGTTTTATTTGAAGGTGCTGCTATTGGACAAACATTAAATGTTCATAATGCGCCCGTTTGGAGTTTTTATGGTGCTCTGCAATTAATGATTTCGTTAGAAGAACAATTAGACTTTGAAGCGATATCTGATCAAGACTTGATAGATTTAGTTGAGGAATACTTAGTAGATAAATATGATGGTAAATCATATAATATGGGAACTGTTATTCCATCTTTTGAAGATGAACTTCATGGAGTGCAAATTGTTTGGGATCACAATGGAAATGTAGAGGATGATAAATGGATTGAAGTTGAAGATGATAAAAACATCATTATAACAGCGACTCTTTCAAAAGGAGAAGCAACTAATGAAGTTGCAATTAATTTAACAATTAAATATGTCGATGCTGAAGCTTATATTGTTGAAGATTTTGAAAACGCAGAATTACCAAGCAGTTATGGGGATGGCTCGTTTGTTGGTGTTAATGGGATAACATTCACATTTGGTCATTCTAGAGATGAAGAAAACTTTCCGATAGATGGTAGGGGAATAATGCTAAGAAGAGCAAGCGATTCATATTTAGAATTTACTTTAGAAGATGGTTTATCATATTTAGCTTTCCAATATAGAAAAGCATTCACTGGCGCATCAGCAAGACAATTAGAAGTTTATATTAATGGTGTTGTCGTTAAAACAACAGAAACATTTGGCGGAACATCTGGAGCCGATGATACCATTTATGATTTCACATTCACTCCAGATAATCCATATAGTGGAATTGTAACGATTAAAATCAAAAATGTTGGAACTGCAACAACTAATAAACAAATAACAATTGATAATATTGAGTGGACGACAAACCCTTAGAGAACCCTATAGATGATACTCCACCAGTCATAACCTTTAATAATGAAGTTACTGACTATACTGTAGGGGATACGTGGAGCATAAGCGATGCCTTGTCATGGGCATCAGCTCTTGATGACGTTGATGGTGTAGTAGGAGTCACTTTAGACTCCTCTTCACTAGAGGGTGTCATCGTAGATAATATATTTATAACAACTGGAACTTATGAACTAATATATAGTGCAGAAGATAGTTCTGGTAATAGAGCTGAAGAGTTTTTATTTATTACTGTTTATAGTAATAGATATGATGTCTTATTTGATTTAGATTATGATGATTTAGTAATAGAAAAGATAGTTAATGAAGGAGATACTATTCTTGAAGAAACAGTATCTAGTAGAGAAGGGTATGACTTTATTGGTTGGTTTTATGAGGGTGACTTATTTGATTTTAATACTATAATAGATAAAGATATTACCTTAATAGCTAGATGGAATAGAAAGGCTTATAAATTAACATTATCAAATGGGCTTGAATCAGACCAATATAATAATAATGTAGTCTTTTATAATACTTTAGTTACGTTAACTATTCTTGTTCGTGAAGGTTTAGAAGTTAAAGGTTTAACTATTAATGAAGTTGATGTTACTGATGAGATAGTAGATAATGAATATCAATTTACTTTAACAAGTAATACAACAGCGATCTTAAACTATGATTATATGTTAACTGATACAGAAATTAAGTCAAAAACATCATATAGTTCAGGTGTATTAAGCGGTAGTACTACAGAAGTAAACGTTAATAGTTATTTAACATTAAGCGATCCAAATATTGATGTTATATATAAGAAGAATGGTGCATCAACACATTCTATTTTCAACAATAGTGCTAATGAAATTCGTTTATATAATGGAAGTGGTAATGGTGGTTCTTTAATAATAAACATTAAAGAAGGATATGAGATTGTAAGAATTACTATTAAAACAGGAAGCTATAATAATGGTTTTAGTATTAATAGTGAAGGAAGTTATACATATAAAAAATCAAGCGAAATATTTAATTTTGTTAATCCATTAAAGTCAGTTGAAATTCAAAATGTTGCTTCATCCGGTAGACTAGACTTAGCTTTAATAGAAGTTATGTATAAAGAGATTGGTGATATGATTGATTTTATGCCACCGGAACTAACTTTAAAAGATGATGTATCTTTAATGTTTGATTTTAGTAATGTATGGGATAAAGAAGAAGTTTATGATTGGATTGAGGTTTGGGATGATGTTGATGGTGAAGATGTTGTTGTTGAGGTTAATGATGATGAGATCGTAAGTGCTTTAGTAAATGGTATGTTTGATGTTGCTGGGGTTTATGATGTAATTGTTAGTGCGACTGATTCATCGGGCAATATAAGTACTTTAATTATTAAAATTAGAGTATATGAATCATTAGGGGCGTTATTAGTAAATATTGATTATGGAGACTATGAAAGTTACTATTTAGATTTAGATGATATTGATAATGATACTGCTTTAATTGAAGCGATGGCTTATTTATTAAGGGAAACTGTCGAGTATCAAAAATATGATAAAGCAAAAGAAGTCTATGCTTATTATAATAATGGCAAGCAAGTTGTCTTTTATGATTATGAAGATAGAGGTGGAACATATCAAAATATCCCTGCTGAGTGGGGAGATGGTGGATATGTTACTTTAAGTGATGGAACTGTTGTTAAGCTAGAAAGAGAACACGTTTGGGCTTGTAGTGATATGTTAATTAAACCAATTAATGATAATAAGAGAAATACTAAGTATGTTGGTTATGAATTAAACCTAGATAGAGAATTTGATTATAGGCCTAGTAATGATCATCGTGGTCATTATAGTGACTTACACAACTTATGGTTATCAATAGGTTCCGCCAACGGAACCCATTCAAACCATTTTTATGGTGAAGAAAATGGTCCAAGCGATGCTTATTATTTAGTTAACAGCATCTTTTATCCAGGTGAAGAGTATATAGGTGATATTGCTAGAATCTTATTTTATATGACTTTAATGTATCCACATTTAGAATTAGTTATTACAGGAGATGAAAATGCGATTGAAGGAAGTATCTATTATGGTTATTTAGATATCTTACTATACTGGAATGAAATCGATCCACCAAGTGAATATGAAATAGCGAGAAATCAATTAATTTTTGAAACTCAAGGAAACAGAAACCCCTTTATTGACTTTTATGAAGAAGGGTTCGCAGAAAGTGTCTTCTCTTATGGAGATCCAAACATCTTAGATTTAGAAAACTAATGATTTTAAAAATTAAATAAAGACTAAAGAAGAGAGACAGATTAATAAGAGTTTGTCTTTCTTTTTATCTTAAAAGAGAAAAACAACAAAACCAACAATGTTAAAACCATCATTAGTTTAGTTTTTAAAGCTTCTTTTAACAATTTAATATAAATATACTATCAAACAAAACAAAACCTTAAAACACTCTTTTAAACCACCTTTAAAGCTTTTTATAATGAAACGATAATGCTTTAGTTAAGACCTTTCCATAAACTAAGACCTTTTGATATAAAGACAAATAATAATGCTTTTAAAAGATAATAAGATTGTTTTTTGTATCAACTTTTAAAATAACATTAAATAGCTTCTATTGATTTTAATAACCTCCTTTTAAAAGTAAAGAAAGATACAATCTTTAAACGATATGTTTATTGAATAATGAGTATAGTTATTAAGGTTTTATTGTGTCAAATATTTTTTGATACAAAAACTAAAAAAAGCGTGTTTTAAAATTAGAAGATGTAGCACTCAGTGAACAAAAACGCCAATAACGGCAAAACCGTTCATTATAATAAGGACATTATAGAAAGAAATAGTGTTAAAAAAAATACTAGAAAACAACTCGAGGTTGATTTTGTTTGTAACCAAAGCGATAAAAGATACTACGTACAAGTAACCCTTAATCTAGAGACAAGAGAAAAAACAATTCAAGAAACTAGACCCTTTATTAATATAGATGATAGCTTTAAGAAAATAATAATTGTTAAAGATAATATTAAACCTTGGCTAACAGAAGAAGGAATACTAGTTATTGGTATAATTGAGTTCTTATTAAACCCTAATAGTTTAAATTTATAATTCAAGAAAACTAATGAAATTACGTGAAATATATAAGTTAAATACAATACTAATTTTTAACATTGTAAAAAAATATTATCAATCAAATAAAACAACTAAACCAATAATGTTAAAACCATCATTAGTTTAGTTTTTAAAGCCTTTATTAACAATTTAATATAAATATACTATCAACCAAAACAAAACCTTAAAATAACTCTTTAAACCACCTTTTAAAGCCTTTCGTAATATAATGATAATGACTTAGCTAAGACTTTTCCATAAACTAAAACACTTTGATATAAAATAAATAATTATGCTTATAAAGGATGGTAAGATTGCTTTTTGTATCAACTTTTAAAATTAAAAGCGTTGTTTTTTGATGCTTCTTTTACTTTCAAAAATTAAACAAGGTTAGCCACTATCGTTTTAATATGCACAAAAAACGCATTTAAGATTGACATTGTGGTTTTACATTATATAATTAATTTGAAAGGGGAGGGAGAAAAATGAGAATGAACAGTTTTAAGGTTGGTGGCTTTAAAGTTTTTGGTGACGTTATTGAGTTTAATATGAGGGCCGGAACAAGAAATACCACCCATTTAAAAGAAAACCTCTTGGAAAGAAAAGTTAATAACTTGATTGTGAAGAATTTAAAGTCAGCGATAATTTATGGTGGTAATAACACTGGTAAATCTTCTTTATTACAGGCGATAATGGTAATGAAAAGAATCTTCCAAGTTGGAAGTTTAGATACCTTTCCTTTTGATGAATATAAAAACTTTTCTTTTAACAATAATGAAATAGTTAAATTTGAAATTGATTTTAATTGTAGTAAAGATAATTATGTTTATGGTATGGAGTTTAAAGATGAAAAAGCTGTTGGTGAATATTTATTTTTAAATGAAGAGTTGTTGTTTTCTAGAGATTTAAATGGTAATTTAGAGGGCGATTATTTAGATAGAGTTGAAGGTTTTAAATCATCATTAAATAATTTATCCTTAAATAAGCTTGTAGTTCCTTATTTTTTAAAATACCAAAAAGAAATTAATGGAGATAATCATTTTAAAATTGTAAAAGATTTCTTTAATAAAATAATATTTATTGATAATAGAAGAAATGAATACAATTTTGACTTGTTAATGGAGTTTATAAATAATAAACATAAACTAAACGTCCTTAATGAATTAATTAAAACAACTGAATTATATTTAGAAGGTAGAACAGTTATTTTAGAAGATGATTTATTAAAAGATGAATTAGATGAAGAGATGATTAAAGCTAAGGGTTTTAAAGAATTCAGAAATAAAGACGATACTAATGATGAAATTAAACATTTAAAAGAAGCACTTAAAATAAGATCACTATATTATACTAAAGATGGAAAGATAGCTAATAAGCCTTCAATCTTATTTGATTCTGTTGGCACGAACAAATTCTTAAACCTTTCAATGGCGATAATTAATGCTTTAATAGATGAAAAGATATTATTAATTGATGAGTTTGATAGTAGCTTCCATCATAAGTTAACGAGAACGCTTGTTATACTAATAAATTCAAAGGCCAATAAAAACTCACAATTCATTTTGACCTCTTATGATGTAAGCTTACTTTCTAATCAACTATTTAGAAAAGATCAAGTAAACTTCATAATAAGAACGAACACTAAGGCAGAAGTTGTCTCTTTAGATGATTTTAAAGCTAATTCAGAAAGCGATATTAGAAATACCAGCAACTTCAAAAAACTATATTTAGAAGAAAAGATAGTTCCTCTTCCAAACACTAATATTTATGAAGTGATTAAAGAAATTATTAAAGGATAAAAGAAGATAAGCTACAAACAATAACGGAAGGGTTAGCATGAATTTATTACTAGGCAATGGTGTAAACTTAATAAATGATAACAAGAAATTTTCTTCAAATAGTATAGCTAAAAGAGTGAATAAACTTTTGCCGATGGCTTTTCTTTTTTTTCCTGCAACGAAAAACGTTTTTTATTTGGAAAAAGTAAAAGAATTTATTGATTTTGAAAATTATAATGAAAATATTGAACAATTATTTTTTGACATTTATAAGGGAGTAATATTAGATAAAAAATTTAATTATTTTAATCAAATGAATGATAAAAAACTTTTAGATTTCGTTGATATAATTAAAAAAGTATTAATAAATGCCATTTTTATGGATGGAATAAAGTTTATTAAAATAACAGTCCCTAATATTATTGTTAATAAAATTAAAACGTTTAATAACATTTTTACAATGAATTATTATGAATATTGGGATAAAGAAAATAAAGCAATATATCTTCATAAGAAAATAACATATGAAGAATATCGTAGAAGTGACTTTAGTATTGATGAATATAAGTTTAAAAGAGATGTAGATTATGTTGATGCAATTGAAACTAAATTAAGTTATCATATGCACTTCCAATAAAAAACACTAATGATTTAATAATGGCTCCATCTACACCATCATTAAATAAGCAAGTAATGCTAAATTTAAGTGATTCATTTGAAAGTATTAACGGTTTTTATTTTAAAAATAACAATCCAAAAAATAAAAAACTATATAAAGAACTTGAAAACCTTAAAGAAATAACTATCTTTGGTTTATCGCCTTTTGGCGATGATCTTTTAATAAAAGTAATAAGAAATATACCAAAAGTTAAAATATATGTATATAACATAGTTATTAATTTCAAAGAAGCAAAAAAGTGGAAAGAAGAAATACCTCATGCTAATCTAATTGATTCTAATAAGTTTGTTTATTAATTTTAAAAACAACAAGAGCAACTTTGTTATTTTAACAGATACTATTAATAACTTTTTTATTTAAAAAAATCTTAAATTGGAGGTTTAAGATTCGCTACAATATATACTGCAATTTTACTCATTATTAATTTACTTTATTAATTTACTTTATTAATTTACTTTATTAATAATATCTTTAACAATATCTTGATACCTTCTAAAGCTGGGACTACTTGGAACGCCTAAAAGGTTCGATAAATAGGCAGTACTTTTGTTTAAGTCATTTCTAGGGATAAGATTAGAAAGGTTTTCGATGTTTAAATCTCCATCGTTTGTTTTTGTGCAAACTAAGATGGCATCTGTTCTTCTAATGGAATCTAAAAGTTCAGAGTAATGAGTACTTAATATTAAGGTTGCTCCATGGGGATTGGTTTTATTAGAATTAAAGAGTTTTATAATATCGATGACTAATGTTTTATGCAAACTTGTTTCTATTTCATCGATTAAAACATAATCCCCTTTTTGTAAGGCTCTTATAATCATTGAATACAACTCTAATCCTTTAATTGTTCCAGTAGAAAGATAGTTAGTTAACTGTAATTCGCTAACAGTTATTTCTTCTCTATTAACAAACTTCAGTTTATAAAGTCTTTCTGTAGGTTGAATATGATCGGTTTTAATTCTTTCTAGATGCTCTATCGAAGGATCAAAGTATTTAATAATAATAGGATTAATGTCAAGAGGTGCTTGCCTCATGCTAACTTTGCCGATGCTATTAATTTTATAAAATGAAACAGTAACTTCTTTTAAAAACGGCAAGTAGCTTACGATGCTCACGTTATCTTGAAGCTTAATTACGTTACGGTTTTTATCTTCAAAAAAATTAATAAAATCTTTTTGAAATATTTCTCTTGTAAGATAAGTGTAATTATTATCAAAGAAATATTTTAGAAGAAGCACTTTTTATTGACAATGATTTTGTTTTTAAAAGATTTAATAATGATGTCGATGTTAATGATAAATATTTGTTTAGTAATAGCGGTGGTAAAAAAAGTCTTAAAAAGTCAATTTTAACAGGCTTAATAAAACAAGGTATTAAAAAAGAAGAGTTGTTTTTAACCAATGGTTTTAAAAATATTATTAATAGTGTTTTGGCAGATGAAGTGGTTAATTATTTTCTTAATAAACTAAAGGTTGTTTATCGGGCGGATAAGTACCAAATTACTAAAACATTTCAAAAACATGAAAAAATTTATTTTGATAAGCTACTTACAAACGCTGCTGCTGTTTTTGGAAAATCAGGAAATGAGATTGGTTTTATTAAAAGACCAGAAAATAAAGGCTCATATATGGCTTCTTTTATCGACTTTAGTGGAGAAAAAGGGAGTATGTTTTTACCAATTGAAGTGTTTGAATCTTTAGGAACGATTAGATTTTTAAATTTATTTCCTTTAATAAAAGAAACCCTTGAGGAAGGGAAAGTGTTAATAATTGATGAGTTTGATGCTTCAATTCATCCAATGGCGCTACTTAATATTGTTAGTGTTTTTCATAACGATGAAATTAATGTTAATAGGGCTCAATTAATCTTTAATACGCATAATCCAATCTTTTTGAAAAATACTGTTTTTAGAAGAGATGAAATTAAATTTGTGGAAATTGATGAAGAGGGCAGCAGTGTTATTTATGCGCTTTCCGATTTTGGAACTGAAGGCGATAAAGGTGTTAGGAAAACTGAAGACTACCTTAAAAATTATTTTATTAATAAGTATGGAGCGATTGAAGATGTTGATTTTTCCGACCTTTTATCAAACAAATAATTAAAAATGAAAAAACGGAAATATAATCTTCAATTTTATTTTACTGTAGAAGGGGAAACTGAAAGTTTATATTTAAATCATTTTGCTAAATTGATAAACAAAGATGAAAATGCAAAATATACTATAAGCATTGTAGCTAAGAAAAAAAGACCCCTTTCTTTTGCGAAAAGCATCAATAATATAGAGCCCATTACTGTTTTTCATTTGAATGACTTTGAGGGATTGAATGAAAGTTTTCAAAAAGATTTCAAAAACATTTTTACTGAAATGAGTGAGGCGATAAAAACTAGAAAAATTAAAAAATATCATTCAGGATATTCCAATCTAACTTTTGAATTATGGCTTATTATCCATAAAATAACATTAAATAGGAGCTTTAACTATAAAGAAAAATATTTACCATATTTAAATAAAGCTTTTGATGAAAGCTTCATAAGCATGAGTGAATATAAAAAAGAAAAAAATTGTAGGCGTTTAATATCTAAAATAACAATTAATGATATTAAAAAAGCAGTTCAACAAGCGGAAAATATCATGAAAAGAAATAAAGAAAATTATCAAAGATTAAAATATTGTGGGTACCAATATTATCAACAAAACCCATCTTTATTAATTAATCAACCAATAAAAGAAATTATTAATAAAGTGTATTAACAAAAATAAAGAATATCATTTTAAGAATATTATAAAAGAAAAGACAGTTATTAAATTAAGGGCTAAATAATTTTAAGAGCCCTTTTTTAATAAAGGAAATTTTCATTTACTTATTGTGGTGATGGCGAATATATTTTCCTAAAGATGAAAAAAGCCTTTTATTTTTAAACAAGAACTAATCATCTTTATTTTTTGTGATACCTTATAGTTAGATAACTATAATATCGAGGGATAAAATGAAAATAATTACATGTATAAAACAAGTGCCAGCGTCTAGTAATGTTGGTGTCGATAAAGAGACGGGCGTCTTAATTAGAGATGGCAATAATGTTAAAATGAATCCTTATGATCTTTTTAATTTAGAAGCCGCTTTTACTTTAAAAGAAAGCTCCCAAGAGGCCTTGGTTCACGCCATTTCTATGGGACCACCTCAAGCTTTAGAGGTTTTAAAAGAAGCACTTTACATGGGCGCTGATGAAGCGACTTTAATTAGCGATATTAAGTTTGCAGGGGCTGATGTTTTAGCGACCTCTTATACACTTTCTGAACTTATTAAACAGTTAGGAAAGTATGATGTAATCGTTTGCGGGAAACAAACTACCGATGGCGATACTGCTCAAGTAGGTCCGGAGATAGCGGAGTTTTTAAAAATACCTCATGTGCCTTATGTTAAAGAAATTATTAAAGTAGAAAAAGATAAATTAACGTTAAGATCTGGTTACGATGATTATGAAGAAATAGTGGCGGTTAAACTGCCTTGTTTAATTACGATTGAAAAAGAAACAAACACTCCAAGGTTACCTTCTTTTAGAAGAAGGCTTTTAAAAGAAGATTATCAAATAGCGATTAAATCGCTTCAAGATTTAAATGATAAAAATCCTAAAAATTACGGTCTCTTAGGTTCGCCAACTCAAGTTGAAGAAATCTTCCCACCTGAGAAGAGTTCAGCGGGAGAAATAATTAAAGGAAAAAAAGAAGAAGTAGTAGAAAGTTTAATTAATATTTTAAAAGAAAGGCGTTATTTATAGGTAAAGAGGATGTCATATATTAAAGTTAATAACGATAAAGTAACACCGGAAATAGCAGAAAAATTAATAAAATTGTGTCCTTTTAATGCTTTTGAATACCATAATGGTTATTTATCTATTAATAGCCTTTGTAAGGTTTGTAAAATTTGTGTTAATAAAGGACCAAAGGATGTTTGTGAGTTTGTTGAAGAGAAAAAGGAAACCATCGATAAAAGTGCATACCGTGGTATCTTAGTATATTTGGAACATCATCAAAATGAAATTCATCCCGTCTCTTTTGAACTTATTAATAAAGCTAAAGAACTGGCAGCTATCACGAAAGAGCCAGTATATGCACTTTTAATCGGCAGCGAAGTTAAAAGTTTAGCAGAAGAGACTTTAGCTTATGGAGTTGATGAAGTTTTTGTTTATGATGATGTCGACTTTAAAGAATTTAATGTTGAAATATACACCAACATTAGCGAAGATTTTTTTAAGAATTTTAAAAACAATATAATTTTATTTGGAGGAACGCCTTTGGGAAGAAGTTTCGCACCCCGAGTAGCCGCGAGACTAAAAACTGGTTTAACAGCTGATTGTACTAAATTGGAAATTAAAAATAATGGTGATTTAGTCCAAATAAGGCCTGCTTTTGGCGGTAATATTATGGCTCGTATTATTACACCTAATAATAGACCTCAATTAGCGACGGTTCGTTATCAGACCTTTGCTTTACCCGAAAAAGAAAAACCAAGAGGGAAAATTACTTTTTTAAAAACCGATACAATTAAACGTGAAACTAATATCGAACTTTTAAAAAAGATTATTAGTCCTAAAGTAGAAGAAATTACCGCTGCAGAAGTGATTGTTGCTGTGGGAAGAGGCTTTAAAACAGAAAAAGATTTGGAACTAATTAACCCTTTAGTAAAAGAATTAAATGCCTTTGTTGGTTGTACGAGACCATTGGTGGAAAAGGGCTGGTTTGACGTAAAAAAGCAAATTGGAATGTCGGGGAGAACAGTGAGACCGAAACTAATTATTAATATTGGAATTAGTGGAGCTGTTCAATACCTTGAGGGAATGAAAGAAGCGGATTTAATTATCTCTCTTAATGATGACCCTAATAGTAAAATTTTTGAAATTAGTGACTATAGTTTTGTTGGTGATCTTTATACTTTATTGCCAGAATTGACTAAAAAAATTAAAGAAATAAGGCAGGTGTAAAAATGAAATATAAGAAAATAACAAATGAAGATTTGCTTTATTTTAAAAACATTTTTGGTGAAGAGAGAGTTATTAGTGAAAATGAAATTAAAAGCGAATATGCTCATGATGAATTAGGAACCGTTTTTAACTATCCAGAAGTATTAGTAAAAGCAACTCATAAAAAAGAAATTAGCGCTTTAATGAAATATGCTAATCTCCATAAAATACCAGTTACTGTAAGAGGTAGTGGAACGGGATTAGTGGGTGCTTGTGTGCCTATTTATGGGGGCGTTTTACTTGATTTGACTTTAATGAATAAAATTATTGAACTCGACAAAACTAATTTAACTTTAACGGTTGAACCGGGTGTTTTAATAATGGATATTTACGAATATGTTTTAAAAGAGGATCTCTTTTATGGACCGGATCCTGGTGAAAAGTCCGCTACTATTGGTGGAACTGTTTCTACTAATGCTGGAGGAATGAGAGCGGTCAAATATGGAGTTACTCGCGATTGGGTTAGAGGTTTAGAAGTAGTATTAGCTAGTGGTGAAATAATACAATTAGGCGGTAAGGTGGTTAAAAATGCTAGCGGATATAGTTTAAAAGATTTACTTATCGGCAGCGAAGGAACTTTAGGAATCGTAACCGAAATCATTTTAAAATTAACTGTAAAACCGGTTAAAATGATTAGTTTATTGGCTCCTTTTAATTCCAAGGAAGAAGCTATTTTAGCAGCTCCTAAGTTAATTAGTAATCACGTTATCCCAACAGCAGTGGAATTTTTTTTAAATGATTCACTTTTGTATAGCGAAAGATATTTGGGTAAAAAGCTTCCTCATAATAATTATCCTGCTTATTTATTATTAAGTTATGATGGTTATCATGAAGAAGTAGTCGATAAAGATGTTAGAAAAGCGAGCGAAATGCTAATTAATGAGTTTAATGCTATTGATGTTTTTTTAATTGATACTGAAGAAAGAAGAAAAGCGATTTGGTCGGTTAGAGATGGTTTTTTAGAAGCGATCAAACTTTCAACGACTCTCATTGATGAGTGCGATGTAGTTTTGCCTAGGGCGAAAATTAATGAATTTTTAACTTATGTTGATAATTTAAGCAGTGAGTTAAAAGTGAGAATTCCTTATTTTGGACACCTTGGTGATGGTAATCTACATATTTATTTTTGTAAAGATGATTTAGATGAAAAGAAATGGCAAGAAACCTTAAAAAGGGGTTTTCTTAAACTTTATGATAAAGCAGCCAGTTTTGGTGGGCTTGTTTCTGGTGAACACGGAATTGGCTTTGCTAAAAAAGAGTATTTAAAAAATCAGTTAAAAAGTGAGCAGTTGACAATTATGAGAGCTATTAAAAAAGCTTTTGACCCTCATGAAATTTTAAATCCTGGGAAAGTTATTTGATCTTTTTCCCCTCCTTTTTCTTAAAAAGACTATTCGCTTATTATTTTGATTAGTTAATAGTCTTTTTTTGTTGCTGGTAGTCTTCATTTTAATTTCTTTACTTTTTGTAAACGCTTTAATACTTAATGGAGACATGTTATAATAAAAACAAGAGAAATAGAAGGGGAAAATAAATGGAAAAAGTAAAGATTTTAATCTGGGGTTTCGGTGCTATGGGGCGCGGGATGGCGGAAATGTTATTAACAAAAAAAGGAGTTGAGATCGTTGCTATTTGCGATATTGACCCTTTAGTCGTTAATAAAGGCTTTTTAGATGTCCTTAATGTTAAAACTCAACATGAAAATGTCATTATTAGCGACAATATCGATGAGTTGTTAGCGGATAATAAAATTGATTTAGTGTTGCTGACAACCGATAGCTTTACTAAAAATAATTATCCTAAAATAGTAAAAATAGTGGAAAAGGGTATTAACGTTATTAGCACGGCTGAAGAAATGGCTTATCCTTATGTTAATCAACCAGAATTAGCTAAAAAGATGGATGTTTTAGCTAAAAAACACCAAGCTACTATTTTAGGAACAGGTATTAATCCTGGTTTTGTGATGGATTTATTAGTAGTTGCTTTAACAGGTGCGATGATGGATGTTAAAGAAATAGAAGCGAAAAGAGTTAACAGTTTAAGTCCCTTTGGGAAAACAGTAATGAGCGAACAAGGGGTAGGACTTAGCTTAGAAGAATATCAAGAAAAAATGAAAAAGGGTGCGTTAGCAGGCCATGTCGGTTTTAAAGAAAGCGTTCATTTAATCGCGGAAGGTTTAGGAGTAAAATTAACTGATTTTAAAGAACAAATGGCTCCCATTATCACCAAGGTTGATTTAAAAAGCAAATATGGTGAAGCTAAAAAAGGTCATTTAGCAGGTATTGATATGAAAGCGCAAGGCTTTCTAAACAACCAGGCTTTTATTAAAATGATTCACCCTCAACAAATAGAGCCTGAAAAGTCAGGCATTAATACTGGTGATTATATTACATTAAAAGGCACTCCTAATATTAAAATGAGCATTAATCCTGAAATTAGTGGAGGGGTGGGGACGATTGCGGTATGCGTAAATATGATCCCCCACGTTATCAATGCGAAGCCGGGCTTAAAAACAATGCTTGACCTTCCTGTTCCGAGAGCGATTTTAGGAGATATGAGAGAGTTAATTGAAAAAGATTAAAAAGGAGTTAAAAAGATGATTTTAAAAGGAAGTTTTGTAGAAATAGAAACAGTTATTTTAACCAAAGAAGAAAGGGCTCCTCAAGTACCCGTGGACACTAAAAGCGTGCCACTTTTAATGAGGTCAAAAGGCATTCTACTTAACAGTGCTAAACTAGGAGATGAAGTAGTGATAAAAACAATTACTGGGAGAAAGGAAAAAGGAATTTTAAAAGAACTTAATCCTGCTTATTTACATCATTATGGTAATTTCGTCGCTGAACTCTTAAAGGTCAAAGAAATTATAAAAGTAGAAACGGGTGATTTAAATGAATGATAATTCTTATTTAGCGGTAATGGAAAGAAGAAACAAAATCATTAAAGATTCGATGCAAATAAATTACCAGGATTTTGAAAACGAAGGCATCGGTTTTGACTATGAAAAGATGATGGCGAGCACTGGTTTTACTTTAGCAGAAGTAGAAAAAATTCAACTAGAAAATAGAGTAGGAAAGACGCCACTCGTAGAACTTAAAAATCTTTCTAAATATGCTCGTAAATTCGCACCTAAAGGTCATGGAGCACGTATATTTATTAAAGATGAAGCAAACAATTTAAGTGGTTCTTTTAAAGCGAGAAGGGCTGCTGTAAGCGTTTATCAGGCTAAAAGGTTAGGATATAAAGGAGTTATTGCAGCGACTAGTGGTAATTATGGAGCGGCGGTAGCTGCGATGGCCGCAAGACTAGGTCTAAAAGCAATTATTGTTCAAGAAGTTTATGATAGTGAATTAATTGGACAACCAGAAATTATTGAAAAGGCGAGAGCTTGCGAGGCTTATGGAGCTGAAGTCGTTAGGTTAACAGTGGGGCCAGAACTTTTTTATAAGTTTTTACTTTTATTAGAAGAAACAGGTTACTTTAATGCTTCATTATATTCACCTTATGGAATTTTAGGCGTAGAAACTTTAGGAAAAGAAATTGCCTTAGAAGCTTTAAATAATTATGGTAAATACCCTGAAGTTGTAATCGCCACTAACGCTGGTGGTGGTAATTTAACAGGTACTGCGAGAGGGCTATTAAAAGCTGGTGCGACTAAGACAAAAGTATACGCTGCTAGTGTTAATTTAACAGGGCTTCATATGGCTAGCGATAAAGACTTTAATAAAAAATCATTTACTACTGGTCATACAGGCTTTGGAATTCCTTACTCTACTTTTCCTGATAGAAGCGATGTTCCTAGAAGCGCCGCGAGGCCGATGAGATATTTAGATCGTTATTTACTTATCAATCAAGGAAGTGTCTTTTTTATTACCGAAGCTTTAGCATTGTTAGAAGGGATGGAAAGAGGCCCAGCAGGAAATACTAGCTTAGCCGTCGCTTTTAAATTAGCCCAAGAAATGAAGGAAGATGAAATTATTGTTGTTCAAGAAAGCGAATATACAAGTGCAGGCAAACATCTTAATGCCCAACTTGATTTTGCTAAAAAAAGAGGAATAAAATTAGAATTTGGCAATCCTTTATTAGAAATACCAGGCAAAAACATTATTTTTCCAAAAAGTGCCAAAGAAATAGCTTATCAAGAATTAAATTTAGATAGATTAAGACTATCTTATTTAAAACATTATAAAGGCGTTTCTTTAACTAAAAAAGACAAAGAATATTTAAGGGAAGAATTAAAGTTAACTGAAACTGAAATTGAGGATTTGGTGAAAAAGCTATGAAAGCGAGAAAAGACGATTTTGAAAAAAGAAGAAAAGAATTAGCAAAATTAACAGATGAAGAATTAAAGACTTATTTTTTTAAATTAACCGATCAATTATTGGACCCAATTATGGAGTTAGCATATAATTACACCTCGCCTTCAATCGAAAGAAGTGTATTACTAAGGATGGGTTTTTCTAGTTTAGAAGCGAAGGTGATTACAGAAAAATTAAAAGACGCTAATTTGCTATCTTATGGAGCAGGTCACGTTGTTTATTTATACGCTAAAAAGGTTAAAAAAGAGATTATTGAGGCGGGTCGCTTATTAGCTAAGGGAGAAGGGATAGCCCTAATGAAAGAGGTTTTCGAAAATGATTAAAGCAAATCAAAAATTAGATATTAGAAAACTTTTAGAAGATTTAGAAAACTACGAACCGAAAAGAAGAGGTTGGGTGTGGCGTCAAAAAACTCCTCAAAAAATCGGCCCTTTTAACTATTGTGAAGTAAGCCCCTCTTTAAAAAACTATCAACCACTTCCAAGCGCGAGGCATTTAAACAATATCGATCCGCAACCAGAAATGGTTATTACCACAGAAATCGCTTCTGGTCGCTTTGAGGATGATATTAGAAGGATGAGAATGGCTGCTTATCATGGTGCTGATCATATTATGGTAATTAGAACAGCTGGTCAATCTCACATCGATGGTTTATTAGAAGGAACTCCTCAGGGTGTAGGTGGCGTTCCCATTACAAGAAAACAATTAAGAGCGCAAAGAAAAGCTTTAGATATTATCGAAGAAGAAGTAGGAAGACCGATTAACTATCATTCTTATGTTTCTGGGGTTGCCGGACCTGAAATAGCGGTCTTATTCGTTGAAGAAGGAGTTAATGGTGCTCATCAAGATCCTCAGTATAATGTTTTATATCGTAATATTAATAGTTTGAGAAGTTTTGTTGATGCAGCCGAGAGTAAAAAGATAATGGCTTATGGCGGGCTCGCTCAAATCGATGGTGCTCATAATGCAAACGCTACTGCTCGCGATGCGTGGAAAGTGATGCCAGAATTACTTGTTCAACACGCTATTAACACGAGGATGAGTGAAAGAGTAGGAATTCCAGCCGATTTAATTTGTTTATCGACGGTGCCTCCAGCGGCGCCTCCAAGTCCAGATCTAAAAATAAATCTTCCTTATGCTTTAGCCTTAAGGGATTTTTTTGATAACTATAAAATGCGCGCTCAAATGAATACTAAATATATGGATTCATCAACACGAGAAGCGACAGTTACTCATGTTTTAAACCTTTTAATTTCTCGTTTAACTAGTGCTGATATCCAAAGTACAATTACGCCTGATGAAGGTAGAAATGTTCCTTGGCATGTTTATAATATTGAAGCTTTAGACACTGCTAAGCAAGCTTTAGTCGGGATGGATGATTTAAAGGCGATGTTAGAGTTTAAGAAAGACAGTGAGCTTTTTAAAACAAAAAGAGAAATAAAAGAAAGAGCGGTTTTAATGTTAGAAGAAATTATCGCTATGGGCGGGTATTTTGAAGCGGTCGAGGCCGGAATGTTTGTCGATAGTGGTAATTATCCTGAACGAGTTGGCGATGGTATTAAAAGAAAAATAGCTGGCGGAATTAGTAGTGATACGATTATAAAAAGAGATTCTAAATATTTAGCTCCAGTTACTGCTCATTATGGTTATAATAATGTTTCTCAATATTCTAACACTTCTGATCCAGCCACTTTAATTGGAGGTTCTACTTTTGAAAAGAGAGCTAAAATTCAATATATAGATGAACTCGATGAAACCGATAATGTTTATTTAAGATTAGCTGAAAAAGAGGATTATCGTAGTGGTCATTTATTAAAACCGGAAGTAGAATGGTTAGCCGATGGAGTTGTAATGGTTGATCTTTTTTTCCCAACCGATATTAACACCGCGGAAGCGGCGGCCTTAGAAGTCGGTAAAAAAATGAACCTCACTAACGTTGAAGTTATTCATAAAGAGACGATGCATCCTAGCGAAGGAATAAGAATTCAACTTAAAGGAGTTGTCAATTTTGATATCGATTTAAGAAAACTAAAAGTAGTTGAAAAAGAAGAAAACTTAAGTGAAGAAGAAATAACTAATTATTTAAAAAAGCACCATCTTAAAATTATTGCCGGTACTGGTGGTAATGATGAACATAGTGTGGGGATGAGAGAGATTTTAGATATTAAGCACGGTGGTTTAGAAAAATACGGTATCGAATTTAATTATTTAGGGACGAGTGTTCCCATTGAAAAGTTCATCGACGCTGCGATTGAAGAAAATGCAAATGTTGTTTTAATATCGCTTATTATTTCTCATGATGATATTCATTATAAAAACATGCAAAAGCTCCATAATTACGCCATTGAAAAAGGAGTTAGAGAAAAACTTATTTTGGTGGCTGGTGGTACTCAAGTAACGCCTGAACTGGCTCAAAAATATGGGATGGATCAAGGCTTTGGAAGAGGGACTACAGGAACTGACATTGCGAGTTTTTTAGTAAAAAGGTTAAAGGAAAAAAATGAAAGTTGATCTATTAGTAGCGGAAATAGGTAGTACAACAACACTTATAAGTGCCTTTAATTTAAAAAAAGAAGTAGTCTTTTTAGGGAGAAGCTATGCTAAAACGACGATCGATGACGTTATGATGGGTCTTAATGAGGCCATTGCTAATTTAAAAAAGCACTTAAAAACAACAACGTTAGAATATCAAGAAATGCTCGCTTCTTCGAGCGCTGCTGGTGGTCTTAGAATGACCGTTCACGGCCTTGTTTATGAAATGACTGCTAAGGCTGCTAAAGAAGCTGCTTTAAATGCTGGAGCGAACTTAGATTTAGTTACGGCTGGATTGTTAAGTGCTTCAGATATTGAAAAGATTAAATCATTAAAGCCTAATATTATTGTAATTGCAGGTGGTACTAACTATGGAGAAAAGGAAACCGCTTATCAAAACTTATTAAAAGTACTTCCCCTTAAGATTCCAATTATTTATGCCGGCAATATTAGCAATCATGATAAAATTAAAGATTTAAATAATCCTTTTATAGAGATCGTTGATAATGTTTATCCCCGTTTAGACGATTTTAATATTATTCCTCTTAGAAAAGCGATCTATCGAGTCTTTTCTAGAAATATTATTCACGCTAAAGGGATGGAAAAAGTTGCTAAAATTATTAAAGGAAAGATTATTCCAACGCCCGGAGCTGTTATGGACGCTACTTTGTTAGCTGATGAGCTTATTAATGGAGTAGTTACCATCGATGTTGGGGGCGCGACTACCGATATTCATTCTGTTGTTAGTCCTCAAGAAGAATATGCAATTTATAGTGAAGGAGAACCGCGTTTTAAAAGAACTGTTGAAGGAGATTTGGGAGTTTTTTTGAATCGTGAAAAAGTGGTTTCAAAATTTAAAGAAAACCAATTAGAAGAATTAGTTCAACTTAACAAGAATGAAATTAGAGAAATTATTATTAAGGAACCTTTTATTCCTAAAACCATTAAAGGAGCAGAAATTATTAGTGCCCTTACTAAGAAGTGTTTAGAGTTAGCTTGTGATCGTCATGTTGGCGATTTAAAAAGAATTTATACTAGTAATGGTATTAAAATAATTCCTGAGGGTAAAGATTTGTCGTTAGTGAAGTTGATTGCTTTAACGGGTGGCGCCCTAATAAATAACGAAGATGCAATAACGATGGTTAAAAACTATCTTAATAAAAGTAAAACAAAGTTAGTGCCCCAAGGAAAAGTTAAAATTCTTAAAGATCATGATTACCTATTTTCCTCAATTGGAGTGATTTCCCATTATTATCCCGAAGAAGCGCAAGTGTTACTTAAAAAGACATTAAGGTGGGAGGATTGAGATGTATCCAAAATTAATAATCGACTTAAAAAAGTATTATCATAATCTTAATAAAATGATTGAAATGACTCGCTTAAATGAACTTTCTTTAGCTGTTGTAAGTAAAGTGTTTTTAGCTGAACAACCTTTTATAGACGTTATCAATAAAACAACTGTTGAGTATCTCGCTGATTCTCATTTAAGTAATTTAAAGAAGATGAAAACAAATAAAAAGAAAATGTTTTTAAGAATTGCTCAGTTAAGTGAAGTTGAAGAAGTGGTTGAGGTTGCCAATATTAGCTTACAATCTGAACTTACAACAATCAAAGCACTTAATAAAGCAGCTAAAAATAATAATAAAGTTCATGAAATTATATTAATGTTTGATTTAGGTGATTTAAGAGAAGGTATTTATTATGAGGACTCTTATTTAAAACTAGTTGAAGAAATATTAACTTTTAATAATATTAAACTATTAGGGATTGGAACTAATTTAACTTGTTATGGTGGGGTTATTCCTAGCCTTGAAATTTTAAAGCGTTTAGAAGTAATAAAGAGTACTATTGAAACAAAATTTAAACTAAAATTAACTCTTATAAGTGGTGGTAATTCTTCTAGTATTTTCTTATTAGAAAAAGGCAAACTACCAAAATTTATTAATAATCTTCGTATTGGGGAGGCACTTGTTTTAGGGAGAGAAACCGCCTATGGCAATAAAATTAAAGGTTTTTATGATGATGTTTTCTTATTGAAAGCTAGTATTGTAGAAATAAAGAAAAAACCATCATTACCCGATGGAGAAACTGGGATGGATGCCTTTGGAAAGAAAGTAATAATTAAGGACCAAGGAAAACAAAGAAGAGCGATTCTAGCAATCGGTAAACAGAGTGTCGATAAAGATGATTTAATTACTCTTGATAAGAGTGAAATTATCGGAGCTAGTAGCGACCATTTAATTATCGACATTAAAGATCAAGATTATCAAATCGGTGACGTCTTAACTTTTAAACTAAGATATGGTGGTGTTTTAAGTTTAATGACGTCTCCATATGTGAGGAAGAGTTATGAAAAATAGTTTTAGGAAAACATGGTTAGAAATAAACCTGGTCAATCTTTATAAAAATTACGAACTCGCTTTAAAAACAGTCGCGCCTAAAAAGGTTATCCCGGTTGTAAAGGCGAATGCTTATGGACATGGTGTGCTTGCGGTGATGGAATATTTGATTAGTCGTGGGGTTGATGTTTGTGCGGTTTCGTTATTAGAAGAAGCCTTACATTTAAGAAAACACTTTAAAGATTTAAAAATTATTATTTTAGGAGCGGTTTTAAAAGAAGATTTAGCTGTTATTTCTAAATATAATCTCGATATGACGATTAACGATGAAGAAATGTTAAAAGCAGTTTTAAAGTTTGATAGGCCTCTTAATTGTCATTTGAAAGTTGATACTGGAATGGCTAGATACGGCATTATTGAAAGCGATAGAATTATTAAAGCAACAACCGAGTTAACTAAAAATCCGCTGATCGATTTAGTTGGTATTTATACCCATTTAGCAATCGTTGATGAAAATGAGAGTTATTTGGATAAACAACTTAAAAAGATGGAAAAGATTGTTGCGAGTCTTAAAGAAAAGCCACCCTACATTCATATTTCCAGTTCCTCGGCTATTTTCACGAAAGAGAAAGCTTTAGATTATACTACCCATGTGCGTCTTGGAATTTCCTTATATGGACTATCTATTAATCCTAAAACTCCACCATTATATCCCGTCATGAAGCTTTTTACCACTGTTACTCAAATTAGACTATTAAAGCCTGGTGATTGTGTTGGGTATGGTGCTGATTATTGTCCAGTAAAGCCTGAATTTATTGCTGTATTACAAATTGGTTATGGAGATGGTTTTTTAAGAAGAAATAAAAATTCTTTTGTAGAAATTAACAATAAACGTTATCAATTAGTGGGCAAAATTTGTATGGATGCTTGTTTTGTATTAGTTGATGAAACAATTAAAACCGGTGATATCGTAACAGTTTTTGGTAATTTAATTACAGTTGATGAAGTCGCTGATTATAATGAAACGATCAATTATGAAATAGTCACTACAATGAGTTTGAGAATCGAAAGAAGATATCTAAAATAGAGGGAGTATTTTAAAATATGACGGTTAAAAAAATTATTTTATCTTATGGAAATGCTGGGGCTGATGAAGGAGTTTTTGAAGGAGCGAAAAAGTTATTAAAAAAAGGAGAACTTAGTAATTATTGTTTATTAGAACCTATTTTAGTAGCGAAAGAAACTAAAAACAATTTAAAAAATCTTAATGAAGTACTTCTTAACATTGATTTGGTGGCGAAAAAAACTAAAGAAGCATTAATTGAGGGCGCCTTTCCTCTCTTTATTGGCGGCGATCATAGTCTTAGTTTAGGCACCGTTAGTGCTGTTAGTAGCCATTATGATAATTTAGGTTTAATTTGGTTTGATGCTCATGGTGACATGAACACTAATAAAACTTCACCTTCAGGTAATATTCACGGGATGATTTTAGCTGCTCTACAAGGTTATGGCGATGAGAGTTTAACGGATTTTTACTTTCAAGGAATTAAAGTAAAAACAAGCAATGTTTTAATTTTCGGAGTAAGAGATTTAGATTCAAAAGAAAAAGAACTAATAAAAGAAAAAGGTGTTACTTACATAACATACGATGAAATAAAACAGATGGGATTAAAAGCGGCCTTAAAAAAAGTTAAAAACTATTTTAAAAATAAGACTAACAACATTCATCTTTCTTTTGATTTAGACGTTTTAGATCCCCAACTTTCTCCTGGTGTTTCAGTACCGGTGAGAAAGGGTTTTAATTTTCAAGAAAGCAAAGAAATTATTGAAGGTATCTTCAAAGATTTTAATGTTACGAGTATGGATATTGTCGAATATAATCCTCAATTAGATCAAAACAATCAAACATTAACCTATTTACTTAAAACTATTAAAGAAGTTGAAAATTTAATTAGCAGCGAGAAATGAAAGGTGATTTAGGGCCTTTTATTTTTTAAGGAAGTATTTTAATTAGTTTTTATTGATAAATAAGAAGGACAAAGTCGTGTTTACTATTTGTAGTAAATATGATAAAATTTAAGTAACAAAAAAGAAAAGATGGGAATAAATTATGCGAATTACAAAACATCCGATTTTAGTCTTTCCAGAAAAGAAAAAAGTCGAGTTTATTTTTGAAGGGAAAAAGGTAAGCGGTTACGAAGGCGATACAATCGCCTCAGCTTTACACGCTCTTGGAATTATGACTTTAAGTTACTCAATTAAAGCGAAAAGGCCGCGTGGATTTTATTGTGCGATCGGTAATTGCTCAGCTTGCCAAATGGTCGTCAACGGCGTTCCTAATGTTAAAACATGTATTACTCCTTTAGAGCCAGAAATGGTAGTTTTTAGACAAGAGGATAAGGGGGTCCTTATATGAGAACAGTTGAACTTGTTATTGTTGGCGGAGGACCGGCAGGGCTTTGTGCAGCGAAGTTAGCTTTAGAGGCTGGCTTAGAAGTAGTAATTATTGACCGCGCAGATAAGTTGGGTGGTCAACTTATTAAACAAACGCACAAATTTTTTGGCTCCAAAGCTCAATATGCAAAAATGCGTGGTATTGATATTGCTAAACTTTTAATTAATGAAATTGAAAACCATCAAAACTTAGAAATTTTCACTAGCACTACCGTAGTCGGTTTATATCCGGATTTAGTGTTAACAATTTATGATCAAAAGAAGTACCAAAAGATAAAGGCAAAAAGAGTAATTATCGCCACTGGGGCTAGTGAGAAAGTGCTCGCTTTTGAAAATTCCGATTTACCGGGAATTTATGGTGCTGGAGCGGTTCAAACTTTGATGAATCTTTATGGTGTTTTACCAGGAAAAGAAGTTTTAATGGTTGGCAGTGGTAATATCGGCCTAATTGTCACTTATCAATTACTTCAAGCTGGTGTAAAAGTTAAAGCGATTTTGGAAGCAGGCTCAACAATTGGAGGATATAAGGTTCACGCTGCCAAAATCCGGAGATTAGGAATACCGATTATAACTAATACAACCGTTTCTAAAGCACTAGGAACGAGTAAAATTGAAGCGGTAGAAATTGTTAAACTTGATGAAAATTGGAATAAGATTAGCGGTAGTGAAGAAATAATTAAAACCGATGCGCTTTGTTTATCGGTGGGGCTTTCCCCATTACATCAACTCCTTTCAATGGTCGGTGCTCAAGTTAAATATATTAGTGAATTAGGTGGTTTCGTAGCAAGGGTTAATGACAATTTTGAATCGACAGTTAAAGGTGTTTATGTTGCTGGTGATGCTGTCGGAATTGAAGAAGCTTCGGCAGCGATGATGGAAGGATATTTAAGTGGCTTGCATGTCGCTGATTCTTTAAATAAGCCACATCCTGAACAAGAAAATTTACTTAAGTATTATCAAGACGAGTTAGAACTTTTAAGAAAAGGACCTTTTGGTTTAAAAACAAAAATTGGAATTGAAAAATTAAAAGTAGGTGAAAGTAATGCTTAATAAAACAGGAATACCAACTAAATCGCAAACTTTAAGTAGATTTCCTCAAGAAAATATTTTAATTAAACCAAAAGCGGTAATCGAATGTTTTGAAGATATTCCTTGTAATCCTTGCGAGACAGCTTGTCCTTTTGGAGCGATTACAATCGGCCCTAACATTAATATTCAACCGCAATTAGACTTTGATAAGTGTACTGGTTGTACTTTATGTGTTTCTAGTTGTCCTGGTTTGGCGATTTTTGTCGTTCAAATTAAAGGAGATCAGGCCCTTTTTAAAATTCCTTATGAATTTTTACCCAAGCCTCAAAAAGGTGAAATTTGGGATGGCGTTAATAGAAAGGGCGAAGTAATTTGTGATGCTTTAATTGAAGGTGTTAGAGAAACAAATAAAATGGATCACACTGCGATTGTTACGGCCCGTGTTCCGAAAGAGTTTCTACATGATTTTATTACGGTGAGGGAAAGAAAATGAATGATGATAAAATAATTATTTGTCGTTGTGAGGATGTTACTTTAAAAGACATTAAAGACTTACTTCAACAAGGTTACACTAATTTTGAAGATTTAAAAAGGTTGTTGCGGGTTGGAATGGGAGCTTGTCAAGGTAATACTTGTGGGCAGTTAATCCAGCGTGAGATTGCTAAATTTTTAAATAAATCAATTGAAGAGATTCCGCTTCAAAAAGTGCGCCCACTTATTAGTGGCGTCCCTCTTGAAAAGATTAGTGAGGCTAGTAAAGATGAAAGTTAATTGTTTAATTATCGGTGCGGGCATTAGTGGTGTTAGTATCGCTTATAATTTGGCTAAAAAAGGAATGAAAAACATTCATGTTGTTGATAAAGGTTATTTCACAAGCGGTGCCACTGGTCGTTGTGGGGCGGGCGTAAGACAACAATGGGCCTCAAAAAGAAATTGTATTTTAACGAAAAAAAGTATGGAGTTTTTTGAAAGAGCGAAAAAAGAACTAGCCTATGAAGGTGATTTAGAGTTTAAACAAGAAGGCTATTTAATATTAGCTATAAATGAAGAAGAACATAAACAGTTTACTAAAAATGTTAAACTTCAAAATAGCCTCGGTATTCCCTCAAAACAAATTACTAAGGAAGAGGCTTTAAAAATTGTTCCTCACTTAAATAAAGATGCTTTTATAAGCGCGACCTTTTGTAATACTGATGGTCATCTTAATCCATTTAAAATGACAGAGGCTTATTATTTAGCAGCGAAAAGATTAGGAGTAACTTTTTCCTTTTTTGAAGAAGTGGTTGAAATGAAAAGAGAAGGGGAAAAAATCACCAATGTTACAACTACTAAAAATAATTACCAAACAGAAATAGTAGTTAACGCTGCTGGTGGTTACGCTCATGAAGTGGGGATGATGGCAGGCGTTGATATTCCGGTTTATGCAGAAAACCATGAAATTTTAGTAACGGAACCGGTAGAAAAGATGCAAGGTCCGATGGTTATTTCTTTTGCGAAAAACATTTATTGCCAGCAAGTGCCTCACGGATCTTTTATTATGGGAAGAAGCGATCCTAATGTTCCCAAAGATCATAATATTGAATCAAGTTGGCAATTTTTAGATGAAATGTCTAAAACAGTAGCGGATATTTTGCCTCAAGTTAGTAAACTAAGAGTAATAAGACAATGGGGTGGCTCTTACAATATGTCGCCTGACCGGGAGCCTATTATAAGTGGCACAGATGAAGTTGTTAATTTTTATATGGCTTGTGGTTTTAGTGGACATGGATTTATGATTGCCCCAATGACTGGATTATTGCTTTCTGAACTAATAATGGGAGAAAAAACAACCTTAGAAATGGATTCTTTTCATTTAAAGAGGTTTAAAGATAAAGATTTTGTAATAACAGAGAAATCGGTCGTATAGAAGGGAGAAAAAAATGGCAATTTATAGTTATAAAACAGAACCATTAACTGATTTTAGTAAGACAGAAAATGTTTCAAAGTATCAAGAGGGGTTAAAAATTGTAAAGTCATATTTAGGCAAAACATACCCCTTAATAATTGGTGGGAAAAGAATTGAAAGTGAGAAAAAAATGGTTTCAATTAACCCAGCAAACCATCAAGAGGTGGTAGGAACGATTTATCAAGCGGGTCTTAAAGAGGCTGAAGAAGCGATGCAAATAGCATTAAAGACTTTTCAAAGTTGGAAAAATGTCTCCCCCGAAGTAAGGGCTGATGTATTATTTAAATCAGCGGCGATTTTAAGAAGACGTAAGTTTGAGTTTGCCGCACTAATGACGGTTGAGGCTGGTAAACCATGGCCAGAAGCGGATGCGGATGTGGCTGAAGCAATTGACTTTTTAGAGTATTATGGTAGGCAAATGCTTAAAATAGCTACAGTAGATAAAGAAGTATTATCAAGAAGAAATATTGAAAGAAACGAATACCACTATATTCCTTTAGGAGTGGGAGCGATTATTTCACCTTGGAATTTTCCTTTAGCAATTTTTGCTGGAATGACAACTGCAGCGGTTGTTACTGGTAATACTGTTTTAGTAAAACCAGCTTCCACTACTCAAGTGGTTGCTTATAAATTTGTTGAAGTTTTAGAAGAGGCCGGATTACCAAAAGGAGTAGTAAACTTTGTACCTGGCTCTGGAGCTGTCATTGGTGAATACTTAGTTAATCACCCCAAACTTCGTTTTGTTTCTTTTACGGGTTCTAAGGCTGTTGGTGCTTCAATTTATGAAAAAGCCGCTAAAGTTCAAAAAGGACAAATTTGGCTAAAACGTGTAATTGCAGAAATGGGTGGAAAAGATGCAATTATCGTCGATGATAATGTCGATTTAGATTTAGCTGCTGATGCCATCGTTAAATCGGCTTTTGGTTTTTCAGGCCAAAAATGTTCGGCTTGCTCTAGAGCAATAATTCATGAAAACGTCTATGATGAAGTGGTTAAAAAGATAACCGCTTTAACAAAAACATTAAAGGTTGGAAATCCTCAAGAATTAGAAACCTTTGTAGGACCTGTTAATGACATTAACGCTTTTAAAAAGATAACTGGTTATATTGAGATTGGCAAAAAAGAAGGCAGATTAGTAGCTGGCGGAAAAGCTAGTGATAAAGTAGGTTACTTTATTGATCCTACTGTTTTTGTTGACCTTGATCCTAAAGCAGTCATTATGCAAGAAGAAATATTTGGTCCAGTTTTAGCAGTTACTAAAGTAAAAGATTTTGAAGAAGCAATTGAAGTTGCAAATAATACTGAATATGGATTAACAGGAGCTGTAATTTCCAATAATAGAGAGCATTTAGAAATGGCGAGAAGAGATTTTCATGTCGGAAATTTATATTTTAACCGCAAATGTACTGGTGCGATTGTTGGTTATCAGCCTTTTGGTGGTTTTAATATGAGTGGAACCGACTCTAAAGCTGGCGGACCAGATTATTTAATATTACATATGCAAGGGAAGACGATCTCAGAAGCTTTCTAATATGAAATATTATTTACAAACAAGATGGCAACTAGAAAATAATAAACTAGAATATTATGGTCTAAGAAATAAGAAAAACTTGTTTAAAAACAGTCTTAAATTAACCGAAAATCAAGTTAAAATAGTTAAAGAATTACCAAAAGAATTAACAAATCAAGAAATAAGAAAAGTAAGAAGGTTAATTAATACACAAATAGTAAAAAAAGCCGCATTAAAAACGATTCCTACTTCAATTGAAGAGGCTCGTTTTTGTCAGGGATGTGTTGCTAATGACTTTATTATTCCTGGCATTGAGTTTGATGAAAAGGGCTTTTGCCCTTTATGTCAAACAGCTGATTTACACGATAAATTGATTAGTGTTCTACCGGTTAAAAACATTATTTCTAGAGCTGAAAATAGCGATTTTGATATTGGACTTTTTTATACTGGCGGCAAAGATTCAACTTACTTATTGTATTATTTAAGCAAAGTTTTAAAATTAAGAGTTATCGCGATGACATGGGAAATACCGTTTATGTCCAAGTCTGCTAAAAGCAGTATTGAAAACGCCAAAAGAAAACTAGATAATGTCAAGTTTGTAACTAAAAAAACTAGTGATGAAGAGTTAAGAAAAATATATAAAAAACTTTACCTACTTAATGAGAACACTTGCGCTTGTCCCTCATTAGCGTATCTGCTTTTTTATCCTTTATTAGTTAAATATAAAGTTCCTTATTTTGTGGGAGGAAACGAACCTGTGCAAATGTTAGGTCTTTATTATAATGGCATGGCCCCAAAGATTGCTTACCGTTTTTCAAATAGTAAACTAGCGCATTTTTTAATTAATGTGGGAAGAGTTATTACTTTTAGAAGGCCTTATAAAAGCGGGCAACTGCATACTATTATGACAATGAAACAACTAGCATATGGAGATAATTGGCTAAAAAGAATTTCCTCATATAAAAACGAGCTAATTGAAAATGTTGTTTTAGCAATTAATGAAGTTCCGGAACTTTTAATACCTTTTAAAAAAGCAATTAAAGAATCGATAAAAACAGGAAAGATACCTCGTTTTATTCATATCGATTTGGCCTTTATTGCAGGTGGTAATTATCATTGGGAAACTATTAAAGATTTAATTATTGAAGAATGTGGATGGGTGGCGCCTGAAAAGATTAATCAAGGGCTTCATACTAGTTGTACCATTGAAAGTTGTAAAGAATATAGTCAATTTCAACGCTTCTATTATCAAAGGAGTAAAATGATTCCTTTTAGTTCTTTAGAAATTGCTTTGGCGAGCAAAACTAAAAGTATTACTAAAGAAGAAGCGATTAAAGAATTAAAAGAAGTGTTAGGATTTTCTTTAACGGAAATTAAAGAATGCCAAATTATGAAAGATTACTTAAGGATAAGTTTGTGAATGCAGTAATTTATTTTTCTCCTACTGGAGGAACAGAAAAAATTGCAAAATACGCTGCTAATTATTTAAACACTTCTTTAATTAGTCTTACTACTTTCAAAGAGATTGAAAGTTTTTCTAAATTAAAAAGGTTTAATTATCTTGTTTTTTGTTTTCCTGTTTATAGTGAAAATATCACAACGCCTTTAAAAAAAATAATCGCTAATATAAATGCTAATTATTTAATCCTTTTAGCTACTTATGGGAAAATGGGAACTGGCAATATCTTAAATGAAGTAAAAAAGAAAGTTAAAGCGGCTGTTATCGGCGGTGCTTATATTCCTACTAAACATACTTATAAAGAATCATCTTATTTTAATGATTATCAAAGTTTAAATGGTTTGTTAAATAAAGTTATTAACAAAGAAGTAAAAGAAATTACTTTTCCAAAACAAAGAAAACATCTTTTTGCTAGTTTTTTTCCTCATCTAAGAAGTAAGTTAGGTGTTAAAATAATTAGAACAGAGGCTTGTGTTAACTGTGGAATATGTGACGATGAATGCCCTGTTAAAGCGATTAACAATGGTAAAATAAATGCTGATTGTATTCGTTGTTTAAGATGTTACTATAAGTGCCCAAACCAAGGCTTAGAAGTAAAATATTCTTTCTTTTTAAGGCGGTATTTAAAAAAAGATAAAGTAATTAAATTAATTATTTTCGAAAACTGAAAGTTAATAAAAAAAGAAATCTTTTATAATAACTTTAAGGGGGATTTGGTGATGCGAAAAACGATTAGTATAATAGCGTTAATGTTAATTGTGTTAATAACTTTTTCTTGCAAAAAAGAAGGTGATAAAATGATTGTTAATGGAACGGAGACATTTAAAAGCGAAGAGCTTTTTAGTAATAGAGACAAAGAAACAACAACTAATTTAATTTACAAAAATAAATCTATAATAATTGAAGATAATAGTAAGCGTGCTATTTATCAATCGAAAGCAATTGAGATGGAGAGATTTAGCGAACTTGTTTTAAGTTATAATGTTGAAGATTTAGAAGATGGTAGTTTAGCTTTTTTAGTAGCGGTTGGTGATGGGACTAATTTTGGTGATTTTTACACAATGGCGATTGCGATGACAGACAACAATCGTTCTTCATCTACTAATGGAGATGATTATGGAAAAGTCAGTATCGATACTTTAATCAATAAAGATATCAATAATAACTATATTATATTAAGAGCGGTATTTAATCCCGGCAAAAATATCAAATTAAAAAATATCACTATCACATCTGTGAGAGAAAATAGTAGCCTTTCTTTTGATGAAAGTAAACTTATTAATAAAACACTCGCTGTTACGCCGATATCTCAATTAGATATTCCCAATATAGGAAATATTATTTGTTCTCCCACTTCGGTGACGATGGTACTTGATTATTACGGTTATCAATTTTCTCCCGAAGATGTTGCTAAAAAGGTGAAGGATGTGTCCGCTAACATTTATGGTAATTGGACTTTTAATGCCAGCTATCCCGGCAGTTTTAGCGATTTGATTAGTTATGTTGAGTATATTGATAATTTTGATAAGGTAGTTGATTACATTAAAAATGATATTCCGGTGATATTTTCGATAAAAACAACTGCTATTACTGACTTAACAGGTGCGATCATGTCTTATCCGTCAGGGCATCTGGTTGTTTTAATTGGTTTTGAAAAGATTGATGGTAGTTGGTATGGCATCTTTAATGATCCCGCTGAATATAGTGCCGATAAGGTGTTAAGAAAATATTCGCTAGAACAAGTTTTAACCGCTTGGCGTCAATATACGTATATAATTATTAAAAAATAAACACCAAAAAAACTACAATAACTATTACTGACAATTCATTTGCATTGTTTTTTTGATGTCTTAAAAGGTTTAAAGAGGAGGTTGTTGATAAAAATGAAGCTTTTAAGGTTGACAATAAAACCTTTAAGAATTATAATCTAAATATATTAAAGTTAAAAATCGTTTTGTAAAGTTAAAAACGGAGGTGGAGATATGAAAAAGATATTCATTAGTGTTTCTTTGTTATTGTTAATGTTGTTTTTAGCTTCTTGCGGGAAAAAGGGGAGAGCTGAAAACGAGTTTTTATTTGCGACTTGGGCTGCAGGAACGGAATTAAGAGAATTTAATGACGTAATTAGAAGAGTTAATGAAAAAGCAGATGGAGAATATACTGTTAGTGTTCAAAGTATTCCAGCTGATTATTATATTAAATTATCATCGATGATTAGTGCCAATAATGCTCCAGATTTTTTTTGGTTAACTCAAGAATTGATTTCTAAATATGCTGACTTAGGAGCGGCATTAGATATTACGTCATGGTTTGAAGATAGTGATGTTCTAGTTCCTGATGATTTTTTTCCTGGCGTTTTAAACTCAGCAACTTATCAAGGTAAATATTGGGGTTTACCGTGGATAGCTAATCCCATTATGATTTATCTTAATGAAGATTTATTTAACTTAGCAGGAGTAGAGTTGCCTAGTGCAACCGCTGATTGGACTTGGGAAGAGTTTATCGATATTTGTAGAGAATTTAAAGGGATGAAGACTGCAGATGGAAAAGATATTTACGGTTGTATAGTCGATGGTTGGCCTAATATTGAAACTTTTATTTGGTCAGGAGGCGGCGATATTTTAGCAGATGACGGGACGGTTTTAATCGATAGTGAAGAATCTTTGCGGGGATTAGCAAATCTTCACACAATTATTACTGAGGGACTGACACCAAAGTATAGCGAAGTCGGAAGTTTAGGTTCTAATAATGTCTGGTTTGAAAAAGGCAGAGTGGCGATGTTTATGGGAGGAGTTCAGGATAATTTCGAATATAAGCAAACGTTTGTCTCTGAAGAGGAAAGATTTCCTATTAAGTATGCTCCGATGCCTAAAGCACCGGATGGTGGTCAATGGGCTTTTGATTGGACTGCATCAACTATTGTTAGTCCGAAAGTTAAAAATAAAGATTTAGCTTATAAAGCCTTAGAAGCGTTGACCTTAGAGTTTTTCACTTGGAAGCTCGCTCCACCGATAATTGGAGGGGAAGAAAAGATTAAAGAGATTGCACCTTTAAAAGAGGATGCATATGAAACCATTGTTTACACTTTGCAGTTTGCTAGATCAGCTAATTATCTTCCGGAGTGGTCAAAAATAAATGATAAGTTATGGTATGATTTGTATTTGTTAATGTTACAAAACAAACCTAATTTTAATTATGAAACAGAAACGAGAAAGATTGCAAATTATACAAGAAACTTACTAAAAGAATAATGGATAAGAAGAAAAGAAGAGCCGGATTTCTCTTTGTCTTGCCTTGGATTATTGGAATTTTATTGTTTACTTTAATTCCAATGATTGCGGCTTTATATATTGGGTTTACGGATTGGACAATAATAGGGAATGCTAAATTCATAGGCTTAAAAAATTATCAAGATATCTTTAAAAATGAGGACTTTTATCAAGCTCTATGGGTGACGGTAAGGTACGCTATTTTTGCGATTCCATTAACAATTATTACGTCTTTGGTAATTTCTATTTTTTTATCTAAGAACCGAAAGGGAGTAGGCATCTATCGAGTTATTTATTATATGCCAGCAATTGTTTCAGGTGTAGCGGTGGCGATTGTTTTTAAATGGATTTTAGATCCTACCAATGGTTTGTTAAACTCAATTTTAGCAATTTTTAAAATCAAAGGGCCGGATTGGCTATATGATGCAAATTGGGTTTTACCTTCATATTTAATTATGGCTGTTTGGGGAGCTGGTGGGGGCATTTTAACTTATTTAGCAGCTTTAAAAGATGTCCCTCAAGATCTTTATGAGTCCGCTTCTATTGATGGTGCTAACAACTTGCAAAAGATTTGGCATATTACGATTCCAATGTTAACGCCTATTATTTTTTACAATTTAGTTATCGGCATTATAAGTGCCTTTAGAAAATTTACTGATGCTTATGTTTTAGGTGGGATTGGAAAAGAAGGTAACTTTTATATGATTTATTTATATGATCGTGCTTTTAGCCAGTATGAAATGGGTTATGCAACCGCATTGGCGTGGATTTTATTCGCGATTATATTAGCTTTAACTTTGATTGTTAATATTACTAAAAAGTATTGGGTATTTAAGGCGGAATAAAAATGGAAATAACATTAAAAAAACCTAAAAATATTAAAACTAAAAATATTATTATTACGATTGTATATTATTTCTTTTTATCAGTAGGAGCGTTAGCGATGCTGTTGCCGTTTTTTTGGATGCTGTCGACTAGTTTTAAGTTTGAGAATGAAATATTTGCGGTGCCTATTAAGTGGTTTCCTTCAAAACTAACGAATTTCAATTTTAAAAGGGCTTTAGAGGTGCAGCCGCTTTTCTTACAAATGGCTAATACTTTTCTTTTAGCGCTCTTAAAAATTGTTGGTGAAGTGTTTGTTTCAGCGTTAATTGCTTTTGGGTTTTCAAGATTTGAGTTCAAAGGTAAAAATGTTCTTTTTATGATTTTGTTAGCGACGATGATGCTTCCTTATGAAGTAACGATGATTCCTTCTTTTATTATTTGGACAAAACTAGGTCTTACCGATAGTTATGTGCCATTAGCTTTGCCAGCTTATTTTGGTTCCGCTACTTTTATCTTTTTCTTAAAAATGTATTTTGAAACTTTTCCAAAGGACTATGAAGAATCGGCGATTATCGATGGGGCTAATTATTTTACTATTTTTACAAGAATTTTTATTCCTTTAGCGAAGCCAGCTTTGATAACAATTTCTTTATGGTCCTTTATGGGCACTTGGAATGACCTTTTAGGACAATTAATTTATATTAATTCCGAAAGCAAATATACTATTCAATTAGGGTTATCAACATTTAGTAGTATGACTGGAGAAGTATTGTGGGGGCCTTTAATGGCGGCTTCAGCGATTGGATTAGTACCGGTAATTTTTATCTTATTATTTGCTCAGCGATATTTTGTTGAAGGAGTTAAAATGACTGGTATTAAAGGATAATTTATTTAAAAGGAGGGAATATTTTCGGGATATAACAAGGCATAAAAAAAGAATTAAAGTATTTGCAATATTGATGGCTCTAAAGAAAGAGCATTCTCAAAAATGAGATTATAGTGTAATAATTTTGCTTAAAAATTATTTTAAAGGATGCGAAAAATATTTTAAAAATAGAGGAGGATAACATGAAAAGATTTTTAGCATTGATTTTAGTTTTTGTATTGGGCGCTTTTTTAGTAAGCTGCGAAGATGATGGTTGGAAAGTTGATGAAGTATTTACCTATAAAGATATTTCTAATTGGGTTGGAATGGTAACACCCGATGCTGGCGCTGCAGGTTCAGTTGTAGAAACAGACGATGATGAAGGCTTTGTTTCAATAAAGGGAGGAGAATCCGGCTGGGGAGGAATACAATCCGGAGAAATCACTTTAGATTTAAAGAGAGACCCTTTAATTTTTATTAGAATTTTTGAAAATAATGATCCATTCAAATGGGGAATGAAGTTTTTACCAAACGACTCTAGTGAAGAACATGAATGGGGAATTTATTTGTTTGAAGATAACAATTTTAAACATAAAAAATATGCTGTTGTAGATGTCAATGATCAAATAGGAGAAGCTTTAGAAGAATATGGTGATAAAGTTACTGGTGTACTTTGGGTGTTTCCAGCAGGACATGAAGACGCAACAGTGGAAGTAATGGAAATTAAAATAGTCTATCAAAAATAGTGAAAAAAGCATTATTAATCTTATTATCAATAATGCTATTAACATTGGTTGGTTGTAAGAAAAAGACAAAAAATGAAGCGACTTTTTTTAAGAATGTTGCTAGAGTAAATGATTATACAACTAACTACCCCAAACAATATCAATTAATTGATTATAAAGAAAGATCATTGGATTTTGATGCTTTTGTTTTTAATCATACCTTAAGCGGAGATTATTTACCGCTTATTTGGAAAGATGAATACTTTGGCGGTTATGGAATAGCAGCATATGTTGGTGATTATAGAAACCAAAGAGATGGTGAAGAGGAAGCTTTAACTGTTATTTCTAGTTTAATTAGCGGAACCTTACTGGGTATTGATAAGTCAAAGCAAAACGGGATTAATTATGTGAAAGAAATTAACTCTTTTTATTCTAACTTTGAAAACATCGTTTTAAATAATCCTAACGGCTCTTCGAAAACAACTTCAATGTGGTATCTATTATATCCAGCAATTTTGTTTTCCTATTTATCGTTTTTATATCCAGAGGAATTAGAATTAAGAACAAATACTCTTACAACAATCGAAAGCTGGTATCAAGCTTATTTAATAATGAGTGCTAGTAATGAATATAGTTATACAGGCTTTGATTTTTTTGAAATGAAACCTTATCAAAATGATGTTTGGGAGGAACCGGATTCCGCTGTTGGGATAGCTGTTTTAATGTATTATGGTTATTTACTAACTGCTGAAGATAAGTATTTGGACGCTTCCTTTAAGACGCTTCAATATGCCGATGATTATTTTATGAGTCCAATGTACGAAGTATTATTATATTTCGCTCCTTTTTTGGGGGCGAAATATAACATGCTTTATCAAAAAGAATATGATTTAGATAATTTTATTAATGATGTTTTCTCCGGTAGTTCGCGACCAAGAGGTGGTTGGGGCCAAATAACTGGAAAATGGGGTAAATATGAGGTTAATGGTTTAATGGGAAGTATAACTGATAGAGGTGGATATGCTTTTTCAATGAATACTTTTTCAGCATTATTCACGATTTTACCAATGATCAAATATGACCCAAGATATGCTCTAGATTTAGGGAAGTGGGCCCTTCACGCTATTAGTAATAGCAGATATTATTTTCCTGATCAAACTGAATTTAAAAATCAAATGCAAGCGAAAGATGAACTTACGCAAAGCTTTATAGAGTTAGTTAATAATTCGATAGTGTACGAAGGTATTCGGCAGCATTCCGATGGTAGAGTACCGTATTTTGGTGGTGATGCTTTTGAGGCAGGTTGGGGAAGAAGTGACCTCTCTTTATATAGCGGTAGTCATTTAGGTTTTTTAGCCGCCATTATAGAGCCCACTAATGTGGAAGGGATATTGAAAATAAATTTAAATAAAATGGATGTAGAAGGCTCTACTTATAATGCTTATTTATTATATAATCCTTTTGACGATGATAAGACAATTAATTATAAAACCGAGAGTAGCGGTTTTGATCTTTATGATTTAGTGCGAAAAAAATATTTAAAAAAAGCAGCACCTAAAGAAACTGAAATAACAATAACTGCTAATAATGCGATTGTTGTTTTAGAATTACCAGGTGGCGATGAAGTAATTCATGAGGACGTTTATTATCGCTATCAAGGAAAGATTATTGGTAAAGATTTATTAAATATTAATGTTTTAAATTATCAAAATTTAGATGTAGTAAAAAATAAACTAATAATTAAATTGGGTAGCGTAAACACTAATTTAGAAGACAAAATTAAAGAAGTTAAAGTAACTTTTAATAATGTAACTTATACTTTTGATGGTTTAGATAAAATCGAAATCAAAATAAATAAAAAAGATAGAGGATCGAAACTTGTGGAAATTGAGGCTATAACAGAAAAAGGGTTAAAAGCACAAACAAGTATGAGATTAATAATAAAATAGAAAAGGGAAAAGATGATTAAAAGAGATAAAAACAATCCTATTATAACAATTAAAGACGTTAAGCCAAGCAGCGAAGATCTAATAGTAATGGGAGTCTTTAACGCTGGCGTTACTATTTTTAACGATGAAATAATATTGTTATTAAGAGTGGCAGAAACGTTTAAAGAAAAAAGTGACAAATATCTTTTTGCTCCATATTATGAAAAGGGTAAAATAAAGAAAAAGAGTTATAAGCTCAATGATAAGAGTTTTGATTTTAGCGATAGTAGAGTAATATTAAACAAAGCAAGAAAAAAAATAGAAGGCTTAACTTCGCTCTCTCATTTTCGGTTGGCTAAAAGTAAGGATGGAGTTAACTTTGAGGTGGCAGAAAAGCCAACTTTAAGCGGTAAAACAAAATATGAATCTTGGGGAATAGAAGACGCAAGAATTACTAAAATGGGAAACAACTATTATATTTTATATAGTGCGATATCTCAGTATGGTGTTTTGCCTTCAATGATAGTGACCAAAGATTTTTGTAGTTTTAGCGAACCTAAAACAATTTTACCGCCCGAAAATAAAGACGTTGTTTTATTTCCAGAAAAAATCAACAACAAATACCACCTACTTCATCGCCCCGTTCCTTTTGGAATTGGTAATTTGGATATTTGGTTATCAACATCGGATGATTTAGTCCATTGGGGAAATCATAAGCATTTATTAAGCGTTAGTGAAAGAGGTTTTGACTCCGGAAGAGTTGGAGCCGGAGGAGTGCCTATTAAAACCCCTCACGGTTGGTTAATTATTTATCACGCTGCCGACAAAAATAATAATTATAGCCTTACTGCAGCTTTATTATCTTTGGAGGAACCAGAAGTGGTAACCCATAAACTTAATTTTCCGCTTTTAAAAGCAGAAGAAGATTATGAAAAAGAAGGCTTTTTTAATAATGTTGTTTTTTCTTGTGGGGAAATTGTTAAAAAAGGAATAATTTATTTATATTATGGTGCTGCAGATGATAAAATGGCTTTAGCAAGAATTGATAAAAAGAAGTTGTTAAATTTATTAATAGAAAAGGATAAGTAATGAGAATTGAAGAGTTATTATTAAATCATCGTAAAAACAACTATACTAAAAACCCTCAAAAACTTCATTTTGAAGGTTTTAAAGATAAAGATATTTATAATCCTACTCAAGCTTTTAGTTATCAAAATAAAACTTTGATTGCGGCACGAGTTGAAAAAAGAGAAAGTGAAGATTCGCGAGTTGTTTTCTTTGAAAAAACCTTTAATAATAATTATCAAAAAGTAATAGATTTAAAAGAGTTTGCCTTACAAGATCCTTTTCTTACTGAAATAAATAACCGTTATATCTTTGGTGGTACAGAAGTATTTTTTTCAGCTAGTAATAAAAGGATAATCTCTTGGAGAACCAGTTTTTATCAGGGCGAGTCTTTGACAAAACTAAAACTATTCTTTAGTGGGCCTCAAAAAATGAAGGATGTTCGGATGGTACAATTAAACGATGGTAAAATTGGAGTTTTTACACGACCGCAAGGTGGCATTTATGCTGGTGGTAAAATAGGGTTTACAATTATTAATTGTTTTGATGAACTAACTCATGAAGTTATAAACAACGCTGAGATTCTCCCTCTTTTTAATGGAAACGAATGGGGAGGGGTTAATCAAGTATTTAAATTAAACGAAACTAAACTGGCTGTTTTAGGACATATTGCAAAGTTTTCTAATAATAATATTAGACATTATTACGCACTCACTTTTGTTTTTGATTATCATGCATTTAAAATAGAAAAATTAAAAATAGTGGCGGAAAGAAAAGACTTTTTAAAAGGAGAATATAAAAGACCAGATTTAATCGATGTTATTTTTAGTGGTGGTTTAACACGAATTAATGAAGATTATGATTTATATGTCGGTACTTCTGATGCTGAGGTTCAAAAAATTACTATTAAGGATCCTTTTAAATGAAAAAAACTGATCAAAAACCTTTGTTTATTGGCGTTTTTGGTGCTGTGATGCTAATCATCAATATTTTTGTTTTTTTAAAAATAGGAAATCAATTAGAAAAAATTGAAAGTGACGATAAAATAACTATTTATATGTACTATTTGGCTTTTATATTAATAATTGCCGCTTTTGTTGTTGTTTTAATTTCGTATTTGTTAAGATATCATTCTAATAATAAGAAAATTAGAATTATAATTAGTATTTGCTTCTATTTTTCTTTATTAATCTTTATAATGTTTATGGCAACTTGGATTTTTGTCTTGAGGAGTGGTTAATATTAAAAATAATAAAAAAAGAATTACTATGAGCGATATCGCAAAAAAACTTAATGTCAGCACGATGACTGTTTCTAAAGCTTTTCAGAATAGCCCTGATATTTCTTTACAAGTAAAAGAAAAGGTCTTGAAAACTGCATCAGAATTAGGTTATGTTTATTCTAAAGGTGAGCCTATTCAGTTATTAATATTGTTTTCAGAAGCTTTTTCTTCCAAAGAAGAAATGTTTTATAGTAGTGCCTTTAAAAGAATTAATAATCTCGCTATGACTAAAAACATTCAAACTTCAACAGTTTTAATTACTAAAGAAGAAGAAAACAAACTTGCAATACCATTTGCTAATATTAAAGCTGATGCAATCATTATAATGGGGCAGTTTAGTAAAGAATATGTTAAAGAAGTTATTAAGGTTCAACCTAAAACAGTTTTATTTGACTTTTTTTACTATGATTTAGAACTTGATAGTGTCGTGACAGACAATTATTTTGCTGGTTATATCGCGACCCAGTATTTAATTGATTTAGGTTATCAAAATATCGGTTTTGTAGGGACTTTAAATACGACAATGAGCATTGATGATCGTTACATGGGTTATTCGAGAGCACTCGTTCAAGCTAATTATCCTATCGATAAAAAATATATCGTTAATGATCGTAATGAAAATAATCAAATCATCGATTTTAAACTGCCTTCAAAACTACCTGAAGCTTTTGTTTGTAATAACGATTATACAGCTTATCTCTTAATTCAAAAATTGAGCAAAGCGTCATATCGCGTTCCTGAAGATATTAGTATTATCAGTTTTGATGATGTTATTTATAGCCAAATTTCATCTCCTCCGATCACTACTATTAAAGTTTCTCGCAACGATATGGCTAATGAAACAATTAAGTTAATTTTAAGAAGAATTAAAAATCCTAGTATTTGGCACCGAAGAGTAACGATGTCAGTGAGAATTATAGAAAGAGAATCGGTAAAAAAGGAGAACTAAATAAAAATGATAAACAAATTAGAAGAAACAAAGAAGTTTCTTTTTAGCAAAACAACACTTAAGCCTGAGGTTGCGGTTATTTTAGGGTCAGGTTTAAGTGATTTTAGCGATCAAGTAAGTAATCAAACTGTTATTTCATACCGAGAGATACCGCACTTTAAAACTACTACTGCAGAAGGGCATCATAATCAATTGATATTTGGCAAGATAGCCAATAAAGCAGTAGTTTTAATGAAGGGGAGATTTCATTATTATGAAGGTTATAGTTTAGAAGAAGTGACTTTTCCAATACGAGTTTTTAAAGCTCTTGGAGTTAAATACTTAATCGTTACTAATGCAGCAGGAGCTGTAAATAAAAGCTACCATCCAGGCGAACTAATGTTAATAAAAGACCACCTTAATTTAGTCGGTAATAATCCTCTTATTGGTTCAAACGATGATAATTTTGGGCCTCGCTTTTTAGATTTAAGCATTGCTTATGATGAAGAATTAAGGACGTTGGTTAAAAGCAAAGCTAAAAATCTCCCAATAAAACTTAATGAAGGAGTTTATGCTTGGTGGAGTGGTCCCTCTTATGAAACACCAGCAGAAATTAAAATGATTAGAACGCTCGGTGGCGACGCTGTTGGAATGTCAACCGTCCCAGAAGTTATCGTTGCTCGCCATAGCGGCATTAAAGTAATTGGGATATCTGGTTTAACAAACATGGCTAGCGGAATTTTAAATAAACCTTTAAACCACCAAGAAGTTATCGAGGTTGCTAGTACTATGAAAGTAGGATTCGGAAAATTAATTAAAGCAGTTATTGAAGCACTTTGATAATTGATAAAGAGGCAATTAAATTTTAAAGATAAAGTTTTTTAAGGAGGTGAAAGAAGATGGAAAAAATAAAAATATTCGATTTACATAGCGATATTTTGTATGATGTTTATCAAGCTTCCTTAAAAGGCGATTTAGAAAGATTTGAAAACTATCACTTACCGAAACTAAAAAACAATATTAGTGGCGGTATTTGGACTTTATATTCGCCTTCTGATTTTAATCTGTTAGAAGCTTTAAAGGTTAGCAAATCGTTAGTTAATTTAGAAGATTTTGCTGTTATCTTAGGTATTGAAGGTTTAAGAAATTTAAAAAAAGTGGAAGATTTAGAAATCATCTATGATTTGGGTTATCGCCATTTGATGTTAACTTGGAATGAAGCTAATAAGTACGCTACAGGAGTTAAAGGACCTCAAGAAAGAGGGCTAACGGAAGCCGGTTATCAAGTTTTAGACTTTATGATTGACAAAGAAATGATAATCGACTTATCACATCTAAATGAAAAGTCTTTTTATGATGTAATTGGCTATACTAATAAAAATATAATCGCTTCTCATAGTAATATAAAAGAGTTATGTGATCATCCTCGCAATTTAACTAAAGAGCAACTCAAGCATTTAAAAAAGGTTAATGGTTTATTGGGATTAACTTTAGTGGGTGGTTTTATTTCCAGTAATAAAAAGGAAAGAACGCTAGATAACTTTTTAAAGCATTTAGAGTATGCTATTAATATTATGGGAATAGATAATGTTTGTTTTGGTTTTGATTTTATGGATTACTTTAACCCCAAGCAAACCGCGAATTTAGAAGAAGTTAAAAGCGCTTTGGAGGTTAATAATTTAATTAACATTCTTGTTAAGGCTGGTTATAGCAAAAATGAAATAGAAAAATTAACATTTTATAACGTTTTTAAAAGGTATCATAATTTAATTTATAAAAAGGAGCGAAATTATGAATAATGTTTATTTAGCAATCGGAGCCCATGTTGGCGATGCAGAGTTGACTGCCGGTTGCTTTTTAGCAACGCAAGCATTAAAAGGAGATAAGATAGTCACTTTGGCACTAACGGCAGGGGAAAGAGGTAATCCACCTAATTTATCAGTGAAAGAATACGCTCAGCAAAAGCGCTTAGAAGCGAATAAGTTCGCCCAACTTTTAAAAGGTGAAGCACTAGTTTTTGATTATGAAGATGGCCTTCTTCCTGATAATTTAGAAGTTAGATTGAAAGTGGCAGAAGTGATTAGAAAATACCGTCCCAAAATAATTTTTACGCATTGGAAAAACTCAATGCATAAAGATCATGAGTTAACGCACCGGATTGTTAAAGATGCTTCTTTTTTCGCTAATATCGATTTAGGAGATAAATTAAGTGGGAAAAGGCATTTCGCGCCACTTTATTTTAGCGAAAATTGGGAGGATGAAGATGGTTTTAAACCATATATCTATTTAAAATGTTCAAAAGAAGGGTTTCAACTTTGGCAAAAAGCTTTAAAAGAACATTGGTTTGTTTGTCATAGTAAATCATTTAACTATTTTGATTATTATACTCACCTTAGTTATGTGAGAGGGGCTTTAGCGAGAGTTGAACACGCCGAGGCTTTCGCTCTTTTAGATTATCAAAAAAAGCGAGTTATCGATGAACTTTAATGATGTTAGAAGAGTTCCATTTCAACTTGGGATGGTTGCTGAAATAGTCAAAATTTGGAATCAAGAAGTCGCCCAAACAACGATCTACGCTCCTTTTACGAAACAAAGCTTTATTGCTGAAATAGTAAATAACAAATATTTTAACAAAGATGGTATGGTGGTTTATCAAATTGGAAAGGAAATTATTGGCTTTGGTTTAGCAACTTTTAGTGACCAAAAAGATACAACACCAGGATATCTTGTTTTTATCGTCGTTAAAGCGAAATATCAAAGGTTAGGTATAGGAAAAGAAATTTTAACTATTTTAGAGAACTATTTACGAGAAAACAACAAAACCAAGATAAGAATGATGTTTTTAAATCCAATTAATTTAAAATGGCTTATTCCTAATACTATAAATCATCTTCACCCTAATGCACCAGGCGTGCCGACTGGGAGTGTTTGGTATCATTTTTTAATTAATAATGGTTTTATTAATACTGGGCCAAGGCAAGATGGTTATTATCAAGAGATTAGCAATTATCATCATAGTAAAGCAATAACGAATAAAATTAATGAAAACGAAAAAGATGGTTATATTATTAAACTCTATAATCAAGAAACAGATTATGGTTTTAAAGAACTATTTCGAGCTTTAAATAATCCTACCTGGGAAAAGGTAGTAGCGAATAATCTTAAAAAAAGAGTTCCTGACCCTATGTTAGTGATAGTTAAAGATGATGAGATTTTAGGTTGGACAGGTCCGCTTTATACAACTAAAGACAAAAGAGGATATTTTGCTGGAATTGGTGTGCACCCTAAGGCTCAAAAAAGAGGATTAGGAAGTTGTTTGTTTAGTGAATTAATTAATTACTCTAAGTTAAATAAAGCGCGATATCTTTCCCTTTTTACTGGTGAAAACAATGTCGCCAGTAAAATCTATTTAAAGGCTGGCTTTAAAGTAGTACAATCTTTTGAGATTCTTTCAAAAGAAATAGCTTCTTAAAGGCGCTATCATTTATATGCAGAAAAACCGACAACGAGAAGATATTTCGGTAATAGTTTTAAAGAAATTAAAGGGGGAGGTTTTAAGATGAAAATAGTAATAGCGGTTAATGCTTTTAAAAATAGCATCTCCTCAAAAGAAGCTAATGAAATAATTTATCAAACATTAAAAGCTAAATATCCAAGTTATCAATATGAGCTTATTAACATCTCTGATGGGGGAGAAGGGTTTGTTGATGCTTTGGCTACAGAAATAGTGGAAGCGGAGATAATAGGGCCTGAAGGGATGGAAATCGCTAGTTATTTTGGTATGAGAGATAAAAAGACCGCTCTTATTCAAAGTTCCTTAGCGAATGGAATAGAATTAGTAACCGCTAGTAAGACTAATGCCAACGTTATGACAAGTTATGGCGTTGGAGAGTTGATTTTAGCAGCTTTGAAAGAAAATGTTGATAAAATTATTATCGGTTTAGGTGGTAGCGCCACTAATGATTTAGGACTTGGGGCGTTAACGCCACTGGGAGTGGAGTTTTATGATGAAAACGATAATAAAATTGGCATTTTAGGTGAAGATATTTTTAATGTTAGCAGGATTGTTAATAATATCGATAAAAGACTCTTAACAAAAGAAATTATAATCGCCACTGATGTAAATAATGTTTTATTAGGATCAGACGGAGCTAGTATTGTTTATGGTAAGCAGAAAGGTTTAAATGAAGAAGAGTTAAAGAGATATGACAAGCAATTTAAAAAAGTAAGCAGCTTAATTAATAAAATAGTTTTAAAAGATGAAACAAAAACAGCGGGCTCTGGGGCCGCTGGTGGTTTAGGTTATGCTTTAATGAGTTTTTTAAAAGTTAATGTTAAAAGTGGATTTTCTTTATTAGCCGAAGAGTTAAACTTAAAAGAAAGATTAAAGGATGCCGATCTTTTAATAACAGGAGAAGGAAAAATCGATGAGCAGACGCTATCGGGGAAGGCCCCTTATAGTATTGCCAAAATGACAAAAAGCATCTCCCCAGAAGCCAAAGTGATTGCTTATACAGGCATTAAAGGAGAAATAAAAAAGAACAATATTTTTGATGAAATAATCGTTATTAATGAAAATAATAAAAATATTAAAGAAAATATTAAAGCAGGAAAAACAAATTTATTAAAGACAGTTAAAAATTTAAAATTAGCAAACTTATTTAAAACTAAAGGGTAATAAAAACCCAATAACGATACTAACAATATTAGCCACTATCGCATAGATAATGGCTCTTTTTTTACTATGTTCTTTTAAGGTTTTTGAGTAAAAGAAACTTTCTAAAATTATTACCGCTAATTCTAAAGTAATAAAATAAAATAAATAACTAAAATCACCCTTAATATAGACAATAATAAAAAGAGCCAAAGACAGTAAACTTTGAGTAATTAAATTAGTTAATCCCACTAAAAGATAAGATCTTTTTTGGCGGTATAAAAAGAATATTAAAATAACAACTTCTAAAATGAAGGTTAAAGCAATTCTTAAAATAAGATTTTGAATTCCTAATCTCCAATTATTAGCCTCCACGAGTTTAAGATTTTCTTTTACAATTGTAATATCGTTGTATTCGTTATTTAAATAATCGCTTGGTAAAGTGATTTCCATTAAAGCATCAAAGGCTTTTTGGCTAAAATCGTCACTAATAAAAACACTATTATTATCTTTATCTAAGATTAATAGTTTTGCTTTTTTAGGATATAAATATGTTAGGTTGATTAAATAGTAACCTTCTTTTTCCTCAACCACAATCCCATAAGGTGCCCCTTGGTAAAGAGATGCTGAATAATAATTATTAAAATCTCTTTCTTTTAAATAATTATAGAAATCAATATCGATGAAGTCGCTTTCCCGAGGCTCTCTGTTGTTAAGAGTTCCCTTTATTAATAAGTCAACAGCTAGTTCTCTTTCTTTTTCATAATAAACCTTAATTTGTAAAGTGGGTTTAGGAAACATATCCGCTTTTACGGTAATAACAGTTATAAAACTAAGTAATGTAAATAAAATAATTATTAACGTTTTTTTAAAGGATGTCATCTTTTTCGCCTTCTTTCTTAGTTATTATAACATTGATGGAAGCGTTTAGTAAGTTGGGTATTGTAAAATTTATGTTAAGATAAACGAAAAGTAGGAATGATATTATGTATATTAGCAAGTTGACAATGAAAGAAACTCAAAAAGCGATTAAAGTTGTTAAAGATAGTTTTGAAAACATTTTAGCACGTGCCTTTAATTTAGATAGAGTGTCGGCACCGATTATTGTTGAAGCTAATAAGGCTATCAATGATGATTTAGGTATTAAAGATAGTGCCCTAAAATTTAATATTGTTAATTTAGGTTATCCGGTTGAAGTAGTGCAATCATTAGCGAAATGGAAAAGAATGGCCTTATTTAAATATGGCTATCAAGTTTATGAAGGTATTTACACCGACATGAATGCGATTAGGCAACACGATGAAATCGATAACACTCATTCTTTGTATGTCGATCAGTGGGATTGGGAATTTATTATTAAAGAAAATGATCGCACTTTAGATTTTTTAATGTTAGCGGTAAAAAAGATTGTAAAAGCATTAGTAAAAGCGAAAAGCAAAGTGAATAAAATGTTTCCAGTTTTAAAGGAGACGATAAAAGAAGAAGTTTATTTTATTAGTAGTGAAGAATTATTTCAAAAATACCCGCATTTAACGGCTCAAAAAAGAGAACGTGAAATTACTAAAAAGCACCGCACTGTCTTTGTTATGCAAATTGGTGAAAGTAATTTAAAGGGAGAAAAGCATGACTTAAGAGCTCCTGATTATGATGATTGGAAACTAAATGGCGATTTACTGCTTTGGAGTGATGTCTTACAAGAAGAGATTGAACTTTCTTCAATGGGAATTAGAGTCGATAAAAAGAGTTTATTGAAACAAATGAAAACAGCAGAGCGCTTAGATGAACTTAATAAAGAATATTATCAGCAAGTAATAAAGGGGGAATTACCTTTAACAATAGGTGGTGGGATTGGCCAATCAAGAATGTGTATGATTTTATTAGAAAAATATCATATTGCTGAAGTTCAAGCATCCGTTTGGCGAAAACAAGACTTAGAACTATTTAAAAAAATAAAGCTAAATTACTTATAAAAGCATTAAGCAACAAAGTTGATTGAGAAAATAAAGTTACTTTATTTAAAAAGGAAATTAACTGTGTTCATTTTAATTTACTAAGCCAACCTTTTGACTTCTTGTATTAGAGGGAATAAACTGAGGTTGGAGGTTAAAATAATGAAAAAGATTACATATTATGATAATGCAAAAACAGTGATGAAGCTCTATCTTCAAATTGAAGAATATTTTAAAAAGGAAACAACAATTTCCAAAACGTTATATCATTTAATTAAAATTAGAGCTTCTCAAATAAATGGTTGTGCGCATTGCCTAAACATGCACACTAAAGAAGCTTTAAAAGATGGAGAATCAACAGAAAGACTCTTTTTAATTAATACTTGGAGTGAAACGAATTTGTTTACTTTAAAAGAGAAATTAGTATTAGAATTAACAGAACAAGTAACTTTAATTGCCGATTATGGTATGAGTGAAGATTTATATGAAAGAGTGTTAGGAGAGTTTAGCGATAAAGAATATACAGATTTAATTTTAATAATTAATCAAATTAATAGTTGGAACAGATTAAGTATTAGTCACTTTAACACTGTCGATAAGTAAAATTTAATAATAATAAATAAAACATTTCTTTAATTGATTTCTAATAGCTACAAAGTCATTAATGAAATGTTTTTTTATAGCTACCCAAATACATTTTTATTGTTTTGTTCTTATAATAGAATTTCATAGAATACTATAATATAAACAAAAACACTTTATTAGCATGATAAAACAACAAGATAACGGCGTTTAACAAGACAAATAACAAAAAAATTGATAATTATAATTTAATATAGTATAATTAGATAACGAGGAGGTAAGTAACTATGAAGAAAAATGTATTAAAGATAATAGTTGAAAACATCAATTTTTTTGAAGACAATAAATTTGAAATTGATTTTACAAATCAGCTCCAAGTAACAAACCACGACAGCACCCATCCTTATTATCACTTAGAATCGAGGATATATTTAGCAAAATATCTTGCTTTTGTTGGGGTCAATGCCTCTGGTAAAACAACAATAATAGAAATTTTAAGCGCTGTTTTTGATTTTTATTTTTATAATCGTCCTTTTAATGAGAGAATATTATCTAAATTTTTTAGAGGCTCACCTCTTAAAACTACTTTTATTTATGAATATAATGCTAAAGTTTTTAAGATAATTTCTATTATTACAAATCACAATGAAGCTGATGTTATTTTATTTGAGGATGATAACGATTATTATATAAACAATTATAGCATTGTCGAAGAAGTGATTTATGAAAAAAGGCTTAACAAGTCAACGGTTAAGTCGAGTTTATTAGTTGATGGGTTTGTTGAGATTTTCAGGAGAAGTAAGCTTGATGAAAAAACAAAAGTGTTTTTAGGAGAAAACGAAAGTATGATAAACATTCTTAATCATAAAACAAAACAAACAGTTGTTTCAGTCATCGAAAATGGCATCTCTTTAAAAAAGATTCCTTTGCCTCCTTTAGGAATTAAAATTGATTTAGAAATAGTTAAATATTTAGACCCTTCAATAAAAGAAATAAAAGAAATTAAACTTTCTAATTTAAAAGAGAGAAAAATAACAAACAATATTTCCTATTTAATTGAATTTGAAGGCGGAAAAGAAATTGAAGTTTCGCTAAGACAATTAAACAATGTATTATCAATGGGAACATTAAAGGGAATGAGAACTTTTTTTGAAGTAAAAGAAGTTCTTAGAAGTGGTGGCTATTATCTTATTGATGAGATTGAAGCACACTTAAATAGGACGATAATATTGGATATTATTAAGCTTTTTGAAGATCATGAAACAAATCCTAATAATGCAACGTTAATATTTACAACACATTATACAGAAATATTAGATGCTTTTATAAGAAATGACCAAATAATATATATACATAGAAATGGAAAATATGAAATAAAGACAACAAATTATAGTTCGCTATCGAAACGAAACGAATTAAAGCGAAGTGATGTTTATTTTGCTGATACCTTTAATTTAGGAACAGCAATTAGTTATAAAAACTTTCTTAACATGAAGAAACTTTTCATATTAACTAGTAAAGATAAAAATGAATGATAAATATATATTGTGTATTTGTGAAGGTAATTTTGAAATAACAATTATGGAGATGTTATTAGAAAGGCATTTATTGCCATTTGAAAAAGAACATTTAGTGGAAGAAAAATTTATTAAACGTGGATCTGTGGCTAATATATCAAGAAATTACTTGAATCGAAAATTTGATAAGCCGGTTTATATTTTAAGAATTATTGATTCAAAAGCGAAAAATTTAAATTATCTAAAGAATATTTAAATAAAGTAAATAAAATAATCGACATTATTACAAAGCCAGAAATTGAAATCTTAATTATAATTTCAGAAAATGATTATGAAAAATTTACTAATTCTCCGCCAGAAATAAGAAGATCACCTAGCAGTTATTGCAAGTCTGAATATGGTATGAAAAATGTTAAAAGCAAAAAATTTGTAAAAGAATATTTTAATGACATATCTAAATTAAAAACCGCAATAAAAACACATCGTACATATACGAAAGATAACATTTACATGCTACAAAATTTATTAGACAATAAAATGAAACTTTAAAGCTAAATAACGATTAACAAAAGTGATGCTCTATTATAACCATATAAAAAACATAACAATAAAAAAAATACCAAGACTAATTAAAAATCATAGGCCTGATAATGAAGACTATAGTTTTAATAAATTATTAAAAGGCCTTAAAAAATGTTTTCTTTCCTTGAAATAGAAAACGATTTCATATATAATAAAAATATAATAGAATCGAAACGTTTCGAGTGGGAGGAAAAAGATGAAAAAAGTATTTTTAATTGTTTTTTTATTACTACCAGTTGTTTTGTTTTCGTGCGACAACAATAACAATGATGATGTAATAACAATTAGTTATGCGGCTTGGAATTTAGGTAATGCCGAAGACTATAATATTGAAAGAAGAATGATCAACGCCTTTATGGTTGAACATCCTGATGTTGTAATTGATGTTTTAGAAAGACCAAGAATTGTTGATGAGGATGGCAATGAAGTTGATTCTAGTTGGGATGAGTTTTTCGCCACTAGGGCTTCAATTGGGAAAATGCCAGATGTTTTTCAGGTTGATAGTGTCATTAAGACAATCGAACAAGAATGGGTAGAAGATTTATCTGAGTTTGTTAATAGTGATGAAGATTATTTGAAAATGCCAGAAGATATAAGAAATTCAGCGAAATTTGGTGATAAAGTTTTTGCTTTACCGCAAGCAATGTTTTATTTTGGTTTCTTTATCAACCGGACAGCTATCAACAATGTAGGACCTGGAGCTGTTATTCCCGAATATGGAATTAGTTATCAAGATTTAATGGAAGCGGCAAAAAAGAATAGTAAAGCTGCAATTGTCGGTGGTGATGGTATCGCCGGAATTAGTGGTTTACACAGTTTATATGAATGGTTACCCGCTCAATACGATGAGAATTTAGGATGGTTTACTTATAATGAAGAAGGTTATCATTTAGATAGTGATGCCTTTAGAATCGCGATGACTGAACAACAAAAATATTTTGGTGAAAACAAATCCTTATATGAAGATTATGTTTTAGAAACCCAAGACAATCAGGAAGACCGTTATGGAGAGGGAGATGTTTTTGTTAATGGAAAACAATCGATCCGTTTTGAAGGTTCATATAATATTAGAGATTGGGTTAGTTTTACAAAAGATGAAAAGCATGCTCTTTATGGTCAGGATATCGACTTTATCGGGACTCCTTCGGTGACTGTTGATGGAAAACAAAATCATCGTATTCCAATCGTGATGGATTATATTGGTGTTGGTAAGGGAACGAAACATAAAGAAGTTGCTTTTGAGTTTGCTAAGTGGATGGGTTATGGTGTTGAAGGTTATTTAAAGCGACTTGAAATTGCAAAAAACAATCCAAAAGCTGGAGCGGTAAACTTCCCTCCTTTAGTTAAAGATGAAACCCTAATAGAACAATATTTTAATTTATATCCAACTTTGACTGAGTACCGTAAAATAGTGGAAACTCATGAAGATTTTATTATCGAATCATTAGCGAAAGTAGTTCCTGGATATGTTAAAAGTAGATGGGAAGGAAAATATAGCACGGAGAAAACAATTGCGGTAATTTTAGATGAAATTCGCGATGGTAATTTTAGTTTAACCGATGCTTTAGAGGCTGGTTTAAATGATTTAATTAATGAAGAATATAATAATGCGAAAGCAGAACTGGAAAGAATTTTAAATAAATAGGTGAAAAGATGAAGAAAGCTTGGTTATTAGTTTTTTTCTTATTTTGGTTACTCGCTTTACTGCCAGTAAATGAGAAAAAAATAGTCGCCAACGAACAAGAAGAAATAAAAGAGTTAAGAGAAACGTCATATGGTGACGTTTTATTAACTTGGCAAAATAGCGGTTATCAAGATAATATCGCTTTTAAAAAGACTATCTCTGCTGAGTCTTTTATAGCTAGAGAAGAAGCAATTGTAGAAGAGGGAGTTTTAATTCAATATTTAAATGGAGAAAATGATAAAGTTGAGTTCGATGTTGAAGTTGAAGAAGCGGGCTTATATACTTTTAATTTAGTTTATAAGGCCCAAACAAAAACCTTTAGAAACATCGAAGTGGCCTTAGAAGTTAATGATGAAGTTCTTTATTATGAAGCTTCATCGATTGTTGTTCCAAGTTACTATGAAACTTTAGAAGAAGTAGCAGAAGATCGTTACCGTAATGATATTATGCCGAAGGCGAGTTTAAAAGAGTTTTGGAGTGATTTTACTTTAAGAGATACGAGAAGGTTTTATCCAGATGAACTCTTATTTAAATTAAATAAAGGCGTTAATAAGATTAGTATTTTAAGGTTAAATGGTGATTTTTATTTAAAAGAAGTAATAGTTGAAAACAAACAAAAAGCCCTAACTTATCAAGAATATCGTAGGTTAAATGAAGGCGAAATAATCGATGAGATAAAAACAATTGAAGCGGAAAAGCCAAGTTATAAAAATAGTTTAAGCATTAACTATGGAACAAGTAACGATTTACTCGTTACACCTTATCATATTACAAGACAAAAACTTAACATTATCGATGGTTCTAATTTTCAAAAAGGTGGAGATGCACTATATTATCAAGTTGAGACTTTAAAGACGGGTTACTATTACTTAACAATTAAATTAAAACAATCAAAACAATTTCATATTAGTTATAGAAGACTTACCATTAACGGCGAAGTACCTTTTGAAGAGGCTAATTTAATCGCTTTTGATTATCGAAATAACTGGCAAAATGTTACTTTAGGAAATGAAACTGAAAAATACTTATTATATTTAAATAAAGGATTAAATGTTATAGGCCTAGAAGTTAATTTGGCGCCCGTAAGATTAATTTATGAAGCGATTACGAAAGCGATAAACGGTATTAATGATATCGCCTTAGATATTAAGAAGCTTTCTGGTAATTATTATGATAAAAATAGAGAATGGGATATTTTAGCAAGTCTACCTAATGTTGTTGAAGTGTTAACTGCTTATAATAATCAATTAAAAAAAGCTCAAAGAGATTATCGAAATGTCCATAAAACAAAGAAGACTAATGAAATTATCGCCGCTTTAACTTATAGTATTAGCATCCTTGATGATTTTATTAAAGAACCGAATTCTTTACCAAAGTATTTAGATAAGTTAGCGGTTGGTAATAATTCAATCGCAGCGCGGTTGGGACTTGTTTTACCGCTAATTACAGAGTCGCCATTAACGATGGATAAACTTTATGTACATGGTGATGTTAAACTGCCTAAAGAAAGGGCTAATTTTATTTCACGATTTTTTGAAGGAATAAAACGCTTCTTTTTAACTTTTTTTAATAATCAATACCAGCCGCAAAGAAGTAAAGATAGTTTAGAGATTTGGGTCAATAGAAGCAGACAATATGTTAATGTAATGCAGCAAATGGCTGATGCAAGGTTTCCTGATAGCAAAGTTAATATTTCACTGATGCCTAGCGAAGATAAACTTATTTTAGCGGCTAGCGCTAATAGGCAGCCTGATGTTGCTTTAGGAGTTGCTGGTTGGCGTCCTTATGATTTCGCGATTAGAGAAGCGGTTGTTGATTTAAGTGAATTTGATGATTTTGAGGAAGTTAAAAATAGATTTGAAGGCGGCGCTTTTTTGCAGTTAATGTATGAAGAAGGTATTTATGGGCTACCAGAAACTCAAAACTTTAATTTGTTATTCTATCGAAAAGATATTTTAGCTAAATTAAATATTGTAATTCCAGATACTTGGGAAGAGGTGGTCGCTATTTTACCAGAACTGCAACGTTATGGGATGAACTTTTATGCGCCGCTTTCTAATGTGGGTGCCTTTAAAGGATTCGTGACGACGATGCCTTTTATAAAACAGCATGGTGGCAAACTTTATCATGATGATGCTTTAACAACCGCAATCGATAGTGAAGAAGTAATTAAAGCGATGACTTTAATGACTAATTTATATACAATTTATTCCCTTCCTTTAGAGGTGGGTTCTTTTTATAATGCTTTTAGGTATGGTGATATTCCGATTGGTGTTGGCGATTTTGGAATGTATGTGCAATTGCTTTTTGCGGCTCCAGAAATTGCCGGGCTTTGGGATATAGCCCCTCTTCCTGGTGTTAAAAATAGTGAAGGAGTTGTTGATCGTTCTTATGATGGTGCTTCTACGAGTGCGATTATTTTCAAAAATTCTTCTAAAAAAGATGAGGCTTGGGATTTTTTAAAGTGGTGGACAGAAAAAGATACACAACTTCAATATTCAGAAAACCTGATTGCTTCTTTAGGACCAGAATATATGTGGAATACGGCTAATGTAGAGGCTTTTTTAGATTATTCTTGGAATG
>Ga0265294_10000437_pt1 | contig 55659 bp, 57 predicted proteins | sample MunlanPumphouse3_FD_192504 | JGI IMG/M metagenome (GOLD analysis project Ga0265294, IMG submission 192504) | Groundwater microbial communities from a municipal landfill in Southern Ontario, Canada - Pumphouse #3 | ecosystem: Environmental > Aquatic > Deep subsurface > Groundwater | place... | reverse complement strand
TTCAACTACCTCTCCCCCCAGCGCCTCCTGTACGTTTTTCAACGAAGCCTCAATTCGCTCGGACAAAAAAGCCTCAAACGCTTTCTGATGTACCTGCAGCTCTTTTGGCAATGCAGGGTAGAGCATCAGCAGATGCAAGGAAGCACTGTTGTTACGTGCTGTGCTGAGCGCCTGTTTTAGACCGTCGGTTCCTTCACTGGAGGGATTCATTATATAGAGAATGTTTTGGTAGTGTTTCATGATATTTTCCTTTTACTTATTTGCTTTTCAAGTTGTTCGACCGCATCTCTGGCAGCATCTCTGTAGGGCAGAAACACCATATCCGCGCCATGCTCTATCAGCCGTTTCTGTATCTCCTGGTCATCGACATCATACTGTTGTACAGTGACGGCGATCTTCCCTTGATAGCCGGACTCCTTAAGGGTATCTATAAGCACAAAACGCTGGTCTTCTTTACTGAAGTACGAAGTAGGTTGTGACATGGCGAGGATCACGCATTCGCTTCCTGCAAGCGGCAGTGTCGCGATAAACTCCTGGTCGCCCGCATCGCCGTAGATGGCATCGAAGCCGAGTTTCTGGCGGTGTTTCACCTCTTCGGGATTGAAGTCTACGATCAAAAGATGTTTGCCGGCAGCTTTGAGTGCCCAGGCAAGCGCGCTGCCGTATCTCCCGGCACCGAAGAGTATTATATCATAAGAGCGTGACTGGTTTATACTATGATCATTCAGCACTTCACGGAAGGGGGAGTGCCGTTCAAATATCCAGAGTATCGGTTCCATCACACTGTAGAGTCGGTGCGAATAGGTGATCATATAGACAGACATCGCGATGGTGATAAGCCCTACAAGTGTAACCAACCCCAGTGATTCGCTGCTTACGTGTCCCAGTGAGAGCCCCATTGCCATAAAGATAAGTGAAAATTCGCTGATCTGAGCGACGGTAAGCCCCGCTAAAAACCCCGTACGTTTCTGGTAGCCCATATAGCCCATGATGGCCATTACGATCAACGGATTGCCGATAAGAATAAAGAGCGAAAAGACGATCGCCGGAGTGATCTGTGTCCCCAGCAGGGAGAGGTCCAGATGCATCCCAAGTGCGATAAAGAAGAAGAGCAGCAGAAAATCCCGCAGCGCCGCCATACGCGAGACGATGATCTCGCGATAGGCAGTGGAAGCGAGTGAAACCCCAGCCAGGAGACCTCCGAGCTCTTTGCTGAAACCAAGGTAGCTTCCCAATGCTGCAAGCAGAGCAGCCCATCCGATAGTAAAGGTGATCAGCAGTTCCGGCGAATGGGCCAGGCGCTCGACCAGCATATCAGCCACATAGCGGATAAAGAGATAGACAAAAACAAGCATGATAAGGCCGTAGAGCAGCACTGAAGCGATGTGGGCCAAAGCGCCGCCGTTTGCCTCCTGTGCACCGATGCCGAAAGTAGAGAGCACCATCATGCTCAATACCACAAAAAGGTCCTGTACGATCAAAAAACCGATCGCGATGCGCCCGTGCAGAGAGTCGACCTCTTTTTTGTCAGAGAGGAGCTTGACGATAATGATCGTACTCGAGAAGGTGAGCGCCACTGCCACATAGAGGGATGTGAGGGTATCGAGCCCCAGGGCCACGCCTATAAAAAAGCCGATAACAGCAGTGAAAAAGACCTGTCCGAGCCCTGTTGCGAGCGAGACGACGCCAAGCGTACGGATAAGGTGCAGGTCAAGCTTGAGTCCTACCAAAAAGAGCAGCAGGGCGATCCCAAGCTCTGCCAGCAGGCTGATGATCTCTTCTGAGTGGACGATGTCAAGTACCGAAGGGCCGGCCAGTATCCCGACCGCGATGAAGCTGACGATCATAGGCTGGCGCAGCAGCATGCCGACAAAGCCGAACACCGCTGCCAACACCACGAGTGCGGTCAGTTCATAAAAAGGGGATGTGTGTATCAGCGTGATCAGTGCGGAACTTTCCAAAATGTATCCTTGGCTCTTCTGAGCAGTATAATTTAATAAAATTAAATGATATTAAAAAAAGGCTTAAAAGGTTGAAGCGAAGAAGCAACCGATTTGTAAAACTGTCACTGATCCCCGAGAGTCATAGGATAGGGAGTGGTCTGGATATCTTTTCATTATCAGTCCAGCCAGCAGGCGGAAGTAAACTTCTGCTTGTTCTCACGGTTTCCATGGGACTGTATCACATTGCACTTTAAATGCAAATAAGTATATACTACCCCATACAAAGCAGGCAGCAAGAGGGAGCAGCAATGATCATCGACAAAATGGAAAATTACACGCACTATCATTTCGGCCCGGCATGGCAGCGCGTCTTTGAATTTCTGGGTACCCTTACGCCTGATTCTCCGGATGGAAGGTACGAGATAGAGGGTGAAGAGATCTTTGCCATAGTCATGAGCTATCATACCTCTGCGCCGGAGTCAGCGGTATTCGAGTCCCACCAAAGATACGTGGATATCCAGACCGTCATCACGGGAGCCGAAGGGTTCGAGTGTGCTTTCAGTGATGAGCTGCATGTCGTTACCCCGTATGATACGAGCAAAGAAGCCGCATTTTACGAACGGACTTCACCGGGACGGACACGCGTCGATGTATCTCCAGGGACATTTGTGATGCTCTACCCGCACGATGCCCATATCGCAGGCCTGATGGTAGGAAATACATCCAAACTTGTCAAAAAAGTCGTCGTCAAGGTAAAAAAGGCGCTTCTGGAAAGATAGAATATCAAATAACAGGATCATCTGATGAAAACGATAATCAGGTTAGAAGAATTGGGATTTATGCTGCTTGGAGTATACCTGTATACTCTTTTGGATTATAGCTAGTGGTTGTTTTTGGTTTTATTTCTTATCCCTGATATTTCCATGCTCGGATATGCCGCGGGCAATAAAATGGGCGCTTATATTTATAATTTTATCCATCATCGAGGGATTTCTATCTTGCTTTATCTGGCAGGAGGATATATGGATAACAGTTTAGTGCAGCTTGCGGGGATCATACTGTTTGCCCATTCTACTTTTGACAGACTGCTTGGATACGGGTTGAAATATCAGCGAGGATTTAGATTTACCCATCTGGGTGAGATCAAAAATGGCTGGAAGCCATAATGGCAAAAATCGTAGGTCGGGATGAGGGCATCCGGACACACACATGAGACGGCATCCAATGGTAATGTCGGGGTAGGGATACCCCGACCTACGGATAACGATGGAAGCGAGAAAAACTGACAGCTTATTGCTACTCACAAGATATTTTTTGTATACTATTCATACTTCAATGAAGGGGATGGAGGACATTTTGTTCCTCTAATAAATAGTTGCACGCACCCGCGGAGCGGATACGTGCAACGGGTGCGCTGATCACTGAACGTGATCCTCTCCCATTTGCTGGTCTACGCTCTGCTACGTCCAACAAATGACAGGATACACACATCAAGTCTGCTACCAGAAAACCCTTCGAGATTTTCCGATATCATACTGAATGGTGATCAGAGCGCCCGTTAGGATTCAGTTGTAATTTTTAAATTACATTGCAATTTGTCATATTTTTATGTTTAAAAAACTTTTTAATATATAATTTGAAAATGCTTAGTTGATGGCATGAAAATCAGTTCAAAAGTGAAATTTTGCTATTGTCCTAAATATACATATAAATATCATGGAATCTAAATGAAAAAAGAATCTACTCAAACAAAAAATGGAAAAGCATTTGAATATGCTATTTTAAAAGAATTTAAAGAAAAGCTAGAAAGAGCAACTGTTGTACAAGTTGTAGAAAACAATGGACTATTAACAGCGCAAAAGCATTTTAATTCTTTTGAAGAGCTAGAGCAAGGAGAATTTTTACTTTATGCAAGTTTTGCAGTTAACTTTTTAATCGATATAGAACCAAGATTATCTAATAGTTTTGATGAAAGTGATATTTTACAATTAGAAATATTAACTGATGATAAGGGACAAGATGGTGATGTAAGAGATGTAGTAGCAATAAGACTATTACAAAAATGGGAAATAGGAATTTCAGCTAAAAATAATCATAAAGCTGTAAAACACTCAAGACTTTCAAATAAAATTGATTTTGGAGAAAAGTGGCTCGGTATAAAATCATCAAAACAATATTTCAATGAAATAAAGCCAATATTTGATTCTCTTGAAAAAATGAGAAAAGAAAGTAATAAAACCAAAACATGGAAATCATTAGGTGATTATCATTCTACAATATATACACCAATATTAGAAGCATTTAAAAGGGAACTATTAAGAATATATAATACAAATCCTTCTAAAGTTTCCTCTACATTGGTAGAGTACCTTATAGGAAATAAAGATTTTTACAAAGTGATAAAAGGTAAAAAAGATATTGAAATTCAAGCATATAATTTACATGGCACTTTAAATCTACCCTTTAAAGAGATTAATCCTAAATTCAATACACCAAAAATAAATTTACCAACTGAAATTAAAAATATATCTTATAAAAAAGATACCTTAACAACCTTAATTGTTGAATTAAATAATGACTGGACTTTATCTTTTAGAATTCACAATGCAAGTTCTCGAATTGAATCATCTTTGAAATTTGATATTAATTTATTAAAAGCACCGAATTCACTATTTACAAATAAACTTTCAATTGAGGTAAACAAATGAATATAATATCATTATTTTCAGGTGCTGGTGGATTAGATCTAGGTTTTGAAAAAGCAGGCTTTAAAACTATTTGGGCAAATGAATATGATAAAGAAATATGGGAAACATTTGAAAAAAACTTTCCAAATACTACTTTAGATAGAAGAAGTATTATTAATATTCCATCAAGTGAAATTCCTGACGCAGTCGGTCTTATAGGTGGGCCACCATGTCAAAGTTGGAGCGAAGCAGGAAAATTAAAAGGTATAGATGATCATAGAGGACAACTATTTTTTGAATTTATTAGAGTTCTAAGAGATAAAAAACCTTTATTTTTTTTAGCTGAGAATGTTTCAGGTATGCTAGCTAGTCGTCACAAAGAAGCACTTGAAAATATTAAAAAGCATTTTACTGATAGTGGTTATGATTTGTCATTTCAACTTTTAAATGCTCATGATTATAAAGTACCTCAAGATAGAAAGAGGGTATTTTTTATAGGTTTTAGAAAAGATTTAAATATGAAATTTCAATTTCCAAAAGGATTCTCAAAAAAAAGATTTTTAAAAGATGTAATTTCTGATTTAAAAGACAATGTTTTATGTGCAAAGGATAAAAACTATACAAATGGTGATGAATGTAAAATTGCTAATCATGAATATATGACAGGTGGATTCTCAACAATGTTTATGTCAAGAAATAGGGTAAGAAGTTGGGATGAACCATCATTTACAATTCAAGCAGGAGGAAGACATGCACCACTTCATCCACAAGCCCCTAAAATGCAATTTGTAGAACAAAATAAACGAATATTTGTACCTCACAGTGAACATTTATATAGAAGACTAAGCATAAGAGAATGTGCAAGAATACAAACATTTCCTGATACTCATAAATTCTATTATAATAATTTGAGTGCTGGCTATAAAATGGTAGGAAATGCAGTGCCGCCAAATTTAGCATATTTTTTAGCAAAAAAGATCATTGAAGATTTAAATAGTATTCATCCTAACAAGGCACAGGAATTAACAAGTGTACCTATGCAAAGTAATTCTATTAATTATGATAATAGGTATATTTCTGATAGTAAAAACATAGGTACCAAAACATAGGTACCAGGTGACAATAACAACACTCTTCTCGTCCCCAAGCTAAAAAGAATATCGTAGGTCGGGATGAGGGTATCCGGACACACAGATGAGACGGCATCCAATGGAAATGTCGGGGTAGGGATACCCCGACCTACGTTCCTTTTTTATGCTCAAAAAATAGTTGTGGGACTGCCCGTAGGAAATACCCTTGGGGTGAAAGTTTCCATTTCCGTGAATTTTCCCACACTTTCCGGCACTTTTTGTTCTCGGTTTTATATGTTATAGTTGTTCTATCTTCAAAAAAATTTTAGGAGAAAGGTTACAATGAAACGGTTATTTTTTATTTTGGTGATTTTTGTAGAGTTCCTGAGTGCTGAAGGTGTAGTAAAAAAGGCGCTCTTTGACCTTACGACTTCGGAGCTGACAACGTTGGAGAAGAGGTTGATAGGGGGAGTTGCATTTAGCACTGCACACTATCAAAGTCTCAATGTAAAGCTCGATAAGATAGTGGTCATACACGGCGGAGCATACAAGTTTTTTGTGAAAGATATCTCAAAAACAAAATGCAAATCAGACTCAGGGTTCCAGGCAAAAGCAAAAGAGATACATGAGAAGCTTGCTTCACTTGCCAAAACCCATCATGTCAAATTTCTCATGTGCGGTGTCGGTATGAAGGCACGAGAGATCGAAAAAGAGAATATTTTGGAGTTTGTCGAGGTGGCACCCAGTGCGATGGTTGCGCTTATCGATGCGCAGAATGACGGATATGCTTTGGTCGCTATCGACTAAATACATTTTTATCGCGCATTTATTGAGCGACTTGATGGATGCGCGCAACTTTTCTTAACAAATAATCAAATTTTTTTCATTTTTTAGCTTTATTAAGAAGGTTTCAAGTAAAATTATAAAGCTTACTTTAAGTTCGTTTTAACTTCTAAAGTACCCACAATTCTGAGGGAGATATACCCTTAATATTCAAGGAGATTCAATGCCATATACCGCTAAAACAATGGAGTACCTCAAACGTACCAGCCCGGCTCAAACCGAGTTCTACCAAGCCGCAGAAGAAGTTCTGCTATCCCTTGCCCCGCTACTGGATAAAGACCCAAGATACAAAAAACACAACATTATCGAACGTATCGTAGAGCCGGAGCGCCAGATCCTTTTCCGTGTTACATGGATCGATGATCAGGGACAGATCCAGGTCAACAAAGGATTCCGTATCGAGTTCAACTCATGCCTGGGGCCGTACAAGGGCGGTCTGCGTTTCCACCCAAGCGTTAACGCAGGTATCATCAAGTTCCTCGGTTTCGAACAGATCTTTAAAAACTCACTGACAGGCCTGCCTATCGGCGGCGGTAAAGGGGGGTCTGACTTTGATCCAAAGGGGAAAAGTGACGGAGAGATCATGCGTTTCTGTCAGTCATTTATGACTGAGCTTTACCGCCATATCGGTCCTACTATCGACGTTCCTGCAGGAGATATCGGTGTCGGCGGCCGTGAGATCGGTTATCTTTTCGGTCAGTATAAACGTCTGACAGGACGTTACGAGGGTGTCTTGACAGGTAAGGGGCTGAACTGGGGCGGTTCACTGGTACGTACTGAGGCGACAGGTTACGGTGCGGCCTATTTTGCGCAGAATATGCTTGAAGCACGCGGTGAGACACTTGAGGGCAAAGTCTGTACGGTTTCAGGTTCTGGTAATGTTGCTATCTATACGATAGAGAAGCTTTACGAGCTTGGGGCGAAACCGGTTACTGTCAGCGATTCCCGCGGTACGGTTTATGACAAGCACGGTATCAACCTTGAGACACTCAAAGAGGTTAAAGAGGTACAGAAAACCTCTTTGGAAGCTTATATCAAAGAGCATCCTACCGCTCAGTATATCCATGCAGCTGACTATCCAAAAGGGCGCAACGCTGTCTGGACGATCCCGTGTTATGCGGCCTTCCCAAGTGCGACACAAAACGAGGTCAATGCCGCGGATGCGAAAGAGCTGCTTAAAAACGGCTGTGTCTGTATCAGTGAAGGGGCGAACATGCCATCTACACCTGAAGCGGTTGACCTCTTCCTTGAAGCGAAGATCGCTTATGGTCCAGGTAAGGCAGCCAACGCGGGCGGCGTAGCGACTAGCCAGCTTGAGATGAGCCAGAATGCGGGTATGGAGTCATGGGACTTTGAAACAGTCGACAACAAACTCAAAGGTATCATGGAAGGGATCTTCCTCAACAGCAGCGAAACAGCAAAAGAGTTCGGTGATCCGACAAACCTTGTTCTCGGTGCCAATATCGCAGGTTTCCGTAAAGTAGCCAATGCGATGATCGACCAGGGTGCTGTCTAAGAGTCCAGCGGCTCAGCCGCTGCCTCATGTAGACTAATATTCGTTACACCGGAAGGCTCTATCTCGCAGAGAGAGTGCGATGAGCCTTCTTCGATCCAAAGATGGTCTGGATACTTGCCACCCCTCTGAATTTCATTATACGTTTACTCTTTTGCAATATTTATATCTTTCGGTTATAATTATTATCATGAAAATATTGATCTCGCTGCTCAGTTTCACCTTGACGCTATTTGCCCATCCGCATGTTTTTGTAGATGTCTATCCGAAGATAGGGAAAGATACGATCCAGCTGCGTTGGGTGTTTGACGAGATGACTTCCAATATGCTGATCATGGACTATGATGTCGACCGTGACAATGCATTCTCTCCCGCTGAGAGCGAGGTACTGGGCAGCGATATCTTTGCTTCCCTCAAAGAACACGACTATTACACCTACTTTTTCAAAGGGGAAGCACAGCTCCCCACCGGCGAAGCACGGGATTTCGGCGCCTCTATCCAGGGGGCACAGCTGGTGTTTACCTTTACGCTGCCACGTCCTGCAGAGGCAGAGACGGTCCGCTTTTTTGACTGGGATAATATGACTGCCTACCAGGTCACGGAAGCTTTTGTCCGAGAGGTAAATTCCGGGCATTCCTTTAAGGTATATGAGCATGATTACGATTACTACTACGGCTATGTATTGGAGTTGAAATGAGCGAACTTTATGCCGCGCTGCTGCGCACGATCACCCATTGGCAATATGAGCTCAATAAACTGGTCTCCGGCAGCCTGAAAGACCTTGATTCACCCGAGGCGATGACCGCCGCTTTTACCGTTATCGGTATCGCATTCGTTTACGGTGTTATCCATGCAGTCGGACCGGGGCACGGCAAGTCACTGGTGGGGCTCTACTTCCTCCGCGAAGGCGGAAGCTATAGGCAGGCGCTGAAAATGGGGTACCTGATCGCCGCTGTCCACGCCCTCTCGGCATTGACATTGACAATGGTGATCTACTACCTGATAGATACACTTTTTTCCAAGAGTTTCCGCGAGTTCAGCGGTTACTCCATGATCGCCTCGGCGGTACTGATCATCCTGGTGGGATGCTATCTCGTCTACGAAAGCTGGAGCCATAGAAATGCAAAAGAGGAGACAAAGCTCTCAAACCGCAGCGGCTATGCAGTAGCTTTTTCGGCAGGGATCGTACCCTGTCCGGGCGTCATGACGATCACGCTCTTTGCCCTCTCGATGGGGCATGTTGCATTGGGTGTGGTGAGCGCACTGGTGATGAGCGTCGGAATGGGACTGACGATCTCGCTGGCAGGTATCGCTTCTGTTGCAGTGCAGAAGAAAGGGAAACGGTTTCTGGGAGGATACGGCTGGCTGCTTCAGCTTGCCTCGGCACTGCTCGTGATCACCCTGGGAGCGCTGCTGCTTCTGGCAAACCTCCAGCCGGCAAGTCCTTTCGGGCGGTAGCGACCGAAAGGTTCTCATCCCCCGATCATCTCCAGTACCTTTCCCACCATCAAACCGCCAAACGTTCCGAGGATATACCCCATCATTGCCATCAGAATACCGATGGGGATAAGGGCTTTGGAGTAGGCTGAGGCTAGGATGGGGGCTGAAGCGACGCCTCCGATGTTTGCCAGTGAGGCTACACCGATACTGAAGAGATCCAGTCTGAAAAGCTTGGCGAAGAGTATCATGACCACAGCATGAACCGTTATGATGATAAACCCTCCGAAGATATAGAGCGGTGCCTCGGTAAGTTCGGCGAAGTTTGCCCGGCTGGCGATCAGTGCTACAAGAAGATAGAGCATCATGTTTCCCAGTCTCATGGAGCCTGGCATCTTTGCCAGCGGTGTCATCGCCAGGAGTATGCCGGCAAGCGTAGCGAGGATCACGACCCAGGTGGTCTGTGTGAGAAAATCCGTAGTAGGGAGCAGGGCAGCCAGCCACTGTGATGTCACAGAGACAAGTCCTGCGGCACTCAACAGGGTAAAGAGTGAGAGCGGTGCGGTATGATGCGCTTGCTGGTTGAGTGCGAGTTTTGCTCCCACTTCGTCGATCACCGAGGTATCGGACTTCGTCCAGCGGTTGAACCTGCCTGCGAAGGGTACGAGGGAAAGCAGTATCATTACCCATATCGCATAATCGATCGAGTCGATCAGCAGGGCATATCCCATTTTGCTGTCAGGCACATCCAGTGCTCCCTGGATCGCCACCATATTGCCCGTGCCGCCCATCCAGGAACCGCTCAGTGCGGCAAAAGCCCTCCATGAATCCGGTTCGAAGTAGGTATGAAGCAGTGCGAACATCACGATAAACCCGATGGCGATGCTGACAGAGGCCAGGAGGAAGGTGAGTATCATCTTTTTACCGAGTCTGGCGATGTGGCGGATGTCTGCCGAAAGGAGCAGAAGAAAGATCATGGCCGGAAGAAGGTTCGCCTTGAGTGTCGTATAGGTGGCGGTGATCTCGGGCGTCTTTCCCCATACCCCGAACGTAGAGAAGAGCATTACCGTAAAGTAGAGGATCACAATAGAGGGAAGATAGGCAAAAAGCCTTGCCTGCGTCTTTTTCTCTGCCAGAACAATAGCCGATGCGATCAGCACCAGCAGTACGATATACTCCAAACCACTCTCTATCACGGTATCCCTTTGACTCTTTGGATCTATTATAGCGTGTGTCGCGTGATTTAAAAAAGATTAACCTAATTTTTTTATAATTTTTTAAATCATAGTAAGGAGTATCAGATGTTCAAAAATAAAATTATTTTCCTGCTTGTACCGCTGTTTGGTGCGCTTACTTTACAGGCCAAAGATCCTTTCTTTGACGATCCGTTCGGCGATGATCTCTTTAAAGAGATGTATGAGATGCAAAAAGAGATGGACAAGGTCTTTGAGCGTATGCATCAAAGGATGCAACAGCGCTCACAGCAGCTCAGTCAGCCCAATATGCAGTTTCATCTCCCTTCGCTCAATCCATCCGACAAGAGTATGTTTATCGATAAAGGAACGTACTATCTCTATAATACCGGAGTAGAAGCCAATAAGGATAATGAGATCAACCTCTCTGTAAGAGATGGGGTACTTACCTTTAGGGCCAAGGTGACACATACCTCACAGATGAAGCAACAGGGAGTGAAGTCCCAGCAACGCTACACATCAGTGATGCAGCGTTCAGAGACGCTGCCTGAAGATGCGGATACACAGAGCGTGAAGATGGAAGAGGAGAACGGTATGATCGTGGTAACGGTCCAGAAGAGAAAAGGATCCCCCAAATCAACCCCTGCAACTAAAAAAGCATCTCAACCTGTAGAGGAGAAAAGAGGAAATGATCCGAAAAAACCCACTTTGATGCCTTCACATAAGCCCGAGGATAAGAACAAAACAACGTACCATAAAGTACCTCATTCTGTAACGGAAGCTTAAAGCGCTGATAGCGCTTGACTACCTGAAGGAAACCCCTTTGGGTATTTCTATCCTTCCAGAAGCCCCATTCCAAGGGCTCTTATCTCTTTTGTCTTATGAAAATGGTAGGTTTTATATTTTTTAGTATCAGGCTCTAGAAGGAGAATGTTTTTATCGATATTTCTGAGATTTGACCGTGTCTGATTGTAGATGAGCAGTCTTAAAGACTTTTCAAACATCTCCAACACATTATTGGTTTTGAAAAAGTTATCGGGAAGATGGCGATGAAACGAGTTTTTCCCAAGTACATCGACAGCCAGAATTGTCTCATAACTTGCCTCGTTAACTCCAAGGTTTTCGCATAAAAACCCGTCGGCATAGGCAACATTATCGATCATATGCTCATCGAAGATCCCGGGTATTGCCATCGTACAGAGCAGCGCATCTTTGATCAAGACATCATCATTGCTATCAAAGACTCTTTTTTCACCGCTATGAAGATTGGTAGCGATCAGCTTGAGTGGAATCTCTGTATCGCACATCTTTTTTTCCCCGAAGATATTGATAAAGATCTGTGCTATCTTTTGGTTGGAGACTACGGCATTCCCGTTCCATGAGAACTTGACCCAGTTGCGAAGCCCGGAAAAATTGCGTATATGCCCGTAGATCTCTGCTTCGCTCAATCCGATAGCTGCACACGCACCGATGATCCCTCCCATGCTTGTACCGATGATCTCTGCGGGCTTTATGTCTGAGGACTCCAGGTCATGAAGCACGCCCAGGTGTGCGATACCCAGCGCACCGCCGCCGGCAAGCACCAGGGAGACGGGAGTGTTTTGAAGGCTTTCTATCATTGTTTTATGCCTGATTTTCCCAGCTTTCAATCTCTCTGATCTTCTGGCCCAGTGCTTTGACCTGTGCTGCCAGTTTTTCCCTGTTGGCCGTGATCAGGTATTTTTCAAAATCATCCTGGGCAAATTCAAGATCATTCTGGTAGCTTTTATACTCTCTAAGCAGTCTCGCTTTCTGCTCTATAAATGTCTCTTTTTGTGCGATAAGCTCTAATTGTTCTTCAGTAAGCGATGTCTGCACACTCTGCTCCTTAATGTTTTTTTTGGCGGCTCCGATAGCTGCTGCGTTTTGGTGCACCAAAGCCGCCTCGGCTTCCTTTGCTGTGACACTCGTCACAGATGGAAAAACGGTAGGAGAAGTCTAGCACTTTTCCGCATTTTCTACAAGTTTTGGTAAAGCTTCCTTTTTGGAGGGACTTCTCTATAAACTGGTTGAGTCTGGCTCTTGCATCGATCGCTTTTTGCGTATCTTCGAAGAGATCGGGGAACTTGAAACTGAGCCAGAGATAAAGCGATATCTCGCGGACACGGTCCTCCGCATTGAGCAGCATATCGTTGGTCTGTGCAAAGGAGGGCAGATCCCTCGGCGGGATATAGAGCACCTTGTTGCCCGCTTCGATCTGTCGGATATAGCGGTGGAAAACCGACTCTATATAGGGCGATGAGATGCTTGCCGGTGCGCAGGAGAGATAGTAGCGTGTTTTCAGGTCCAGCTCGTATTCGCTGACAATGGCTGCGATCTCCAGCATCGAGTCGATATTGGCAGCGACGAACGGCCCCTCAAACTCCATATTGTCTGCAAAGAAGCCCAGGATCTCAAGGATATTATCCGTCTCCAGTATCTCTCCGATCAATAAGACATGTTCCAGGCTTGCCATCACCGTAAACGGAAGCTTCAGATCGGGCAGGGGAGCGTGAAATGCCTCCTCGATCGTATAGAGTATCGACTCGTCGAGTGCACCCACATACCCTTTCTCTTCGATACCGTAGCGGCCTGCACGTCCGGCGATCTGTTTGACCTCCGTTGGCATCAGCTCCCGTCTCCGCAATCCGTCAAATTTGTTGTCTTTGGCAAAGAGGATCGTCTTGATAGGGAGGTTAAGCCCCATGGCGATCGCATCGGTTGCGACCAGAATATCACTTTCTCCCTCTCTGAAACGTCTTGCCTCTTCCCGCCTGACTTCCGGCGAAAGGTTTCCGTATACTACTGAGACACGGTAGCGTTCACTGAGCCTCTGTTTGAGGCCGAGTACCTCTTTGCGCGAGAAGGCAACAATGGCGGTTTTGGGTTCTATTTGCCTGACGGAAGTGGGCTGTTTCATGACCACAAGCTCGTTTTTGCGTTCAAAATGTTTAACAACAAGCTCTTCTCCCAGGTAGTCGCATATCTCCGTCACTGCCTCAAGCGCATCGGAAGAACCTGTGAGGATCACGGTTTTTGCCGGTGCACCGATGAGTGCGTTTGCCCATGCCCATCCTCTGTCCCGGTCTGCGATCATCTGGATCTCATCGATCACGCAGACATCCACATCCACGCTGCTGTTCATCATCTCTATGGTGGAGGAGATATGGGTTGAGGCTTCATCGATGATCTCCTCTTCTCCCGTGATCAGGGAGGTGTGTACCCCTTCGGCTCTGAGATTTTCATACCCCTCCAGCGCAAGCAGACGCAGCGGTGCCAGGTAATAACCGGTTGTTGCCTCTTTGAGTGCCTGGAGTGCACTGTAGGTTTTTCCTGAGTTAGTAGGGCCAACATGGAAGATGATCTTGCGTTTCAGCTCACGCGCAAGCGGGAAGAGTCGTTTGAAATCACGGATTGTTTTTGCCAGCAGCTCTTCGCGTTTCTGTCTGGCAAGCAGCGGTTTGAGGTATTCTCCGAAGTGAAAGAGTATACGGCGTTTCGATTTCTCTTTGACCTTCAGGGTACGGGATGAGAGGATCTGTGCTTCGAGATAGCGGACGATAAAACCCTCCATTACTTCATCTTCAACCTTTAGCGTGCCGCACATTTGGCGCATTTCTTCGAGAACTTCTTCGACTGCAACCTTGAAGTGTGCCAGCAGTCTGTCATTGACTTCGTTGAGTTCATCTTTGACCGGAAGCTCTTCCCCCCGCCAGATAAAGTTATAAAGCAGAGTTTTCTCATAGGATACAGAGGTCAAATAGTAGAGTGTTGTACCAAAGAGCTCATAGCTCTTCTCTTTTTCTATAATGATATGATCAGTGCTTTCAAATACATCGTATTTTTGGCTAATATCTCTCAGTAGCTTTTCAACCGTTTCGAACGCTATGGGTGCATGGTAGAGGCTCTCTTCGGGAGCCATACGTTTTAATGCCTGAGTCATCTGTTCTTCAGTGAGGTAGGGGTGGTGATATGCTTTGAGGTGGGCAATAAAGCTATCCAGCGAGGCTTGTTTCTCCTGGTAGACCTTCTCTTTTGTCTCAGTCAGCAGTGCGATCATCGCTTCATCGCTCTTCTCCCACAGTGTTTCCAGGGGAATGGGATCGGAGATACAGAGCAGCTTTTTGGTAAAGTCATGCTCTTTCAGACAAAAGGTAAAACTTTCATAGAATGTCATTTCATTGAGTGTGTTGAACTCCACATCCAGTGCTTTCTCCAAAGTGTGTAAACGCTCTTTGAGCCGAAGGTAGCCGAGCTTGGCGACAATCTTCTCTTTTGTAACCTTGGAAGAACGGACATCTATAAAGGATTCCAGAATCCTGCTCTCTTCATCTTTGGTATGATCCACGCCTTCAAGCAGCTGCAGTATCTTCTCCACTTTGTCGATATAGGCCGGGGGATTTCCTCCTTTGGGTACCGCCCTGTATGGCTGAGTGAGATAGGAGACGATCTCTTCGCGGGTTTTGTATCCCTCTTCGCTCCAGACACGTCTGAGTGCTCTGATCATCTCTTCGCGTTCAAGTTTTACCATCGGGATCTCCAGAAGCATCACCAGCCCGATCAGCTTGTCGTCATCCAGCATCGTGATCCCTTCGTCAAAAGGGAGCCCCTGAAAATAGTTTCTGATTTTATTGTTGAGTTTGATAAAGTGTTTCTTTTTTTTTGCCATAGAAAATCTTAGTGCGTAATATTGAATAGATCAAGTAAGTATAACATAGATGTGTTAGTCTAACGTTACGATATCGACCAACTCTACGCCTTCGCACTCTTTTTTGATACGTTTATGTTTGCGTGCGTCCTCCTCGGCAAGTACAAGGATATCGGCAAAATCATTTTTGCTTACGATAAATTCATAGACCTCTTTTTGCGTTTTGAGAGAGAGTGAAGCTTCATCATTTGAAATGAGGGTAAGGTTCCTGAGCCCTTTGCCGAACTCGCTTTTGATAACTTTGGCCACTTTTTCATTCGCCAGGATCTCCGAGAGAGCGATCTCGAGATTGACATCATTGTTGCACATAATGGTATAGCTGATTTTCATGCTTCCTTCCACCTTTGACTCCTTGATAGACTTTTTTCCGGTATCGGATGATAGACAATATTTTACGGTCTGTTTAAAAATATGTCAAATCGTCATATTTTTACTCTGTAGGTTGTCGGATGATCGATTCATACTTTGAGGGAAATGACAGAGCAGTTGAAAACTTATGCTATAATCGCGCCATATTATGGGCAATGCCCGACAAAAGGCGACACTGAATGTCATTTTCTACCCTGGGACTCTCCCAACCACTACTTAAAGCCATCCAGGAGACAGGATACACCAAACCTACTCCGATACAGGCGCAAGCGATTCCGCTGATCATCCAGAAAAAGGATGTTTTGGCAGCTGCCCAGACCGGTACGGGGAAAACCGCCGGTTTTACACTGCCGCTGCTTGAAGTGCTCAGCCAAAGCAAACCTAATATGAATAAATATCAAATCAGGGCACTGGTGCTGACTCCTACACGAGAGCTGGCAATACAGGTCCATGAGTCTGTCAAAAACTACGGAAAACACCTTCCATACCGTATGGCGGTCATCTATGGCGGAGTGGGGATCAATCCGCAGCTTGCTGCGATACGGAAAGGGGTGGAGATAGTGATCGCCACACCGGGAAGGCTGCTGGATATCGCCGGACAAAAAGGGATAGACTTTTCAAAACTTGAGTGTCTGATACTCGACGAGGCGGACCGAATGCTGGATATGGGGTTTATCAACGATATCAAACGCCTCATGAAGCTGATGCCCAAAGAGAGACAGACCCTTCTTTTCTCTGCGACATTTTCTCCTGAGATCAAAAAACTTGCTTCTTCCCTGCTCAATGCGCCTGCACTTGTAGAGGTGGCACGCGAGAACAGTACCGGTGAACAGATCGCACAGGTGGTACACTTTGTGGACAAACACCGCAAAAGAGAACTGCTTTCCCAGCTGATCAAAACGAAGAAGTGGGAACAGGTACTGGTATTTACCCGTACAAAACACGGTGCGAACAGACTGACCAAACAGCTTGAAGAGTCCGGCATCAAAGCTGCGGCTATCCATGGCAACAAAAGCCAGGGGGCGAGAACCAAAGCCCTGGCGAGTTTCAAGGCAAAAGAGATACAGGTACTTGTGGCCACGGATATCGCAGCGAGAGGGATCGATATCGACCAGCTGCCCCATGTGGTCAACTTCGAACTTCCCAATGTCCCGGAGGATTATGTCCACCGTATCGGTAGAACAGGGCGTGCGGGCAATGTGGGGGAAGCGGTCTCCCTGGTCTGTGTCGATGAGCTGGACCTTTTGGCCAATATAGAAAAGCTGATCAAGTCAGAGATCAAGAAAGTGGATATCCCCGCTTTTGCGCCGGATCCCAATATCAAAGCAGAACCGATACAAAAAGGCAGAACGCAAAAATCTCAATCGCCTCATAACAAAAGCCGATCACGCTCCGACCGTTCTGACAAAAATAGGAACAGTAATAGAAAAGAGGGAGCAAGAGGCAGCAGCCGTACCTCAGAGAAAAAGAGAAACAGAGGAGAGAGAGCATGAAAAAAACATTTAAACTGCAAGATGAGAAACGACATCCCGATCGCATCATAGAAGCGATCAAACACGAGACAAGAAAATATATCAAAAGAGAGCGCGGGAAAAAACTTCCCGATGCAGAGAAGATGTTCTGGAATTTTGACTACAAATTCGGAGAGAATGCCCAGAGTGCTGAGAGCGTGACATTCAACGGTATTATAGAAGCGTTGGATAAAGTTTCCAAAGCAGGGTGGCCGGAGTGTTATATCGAGATCATCAGCAAGGCTGAAGTGAAGCCGCCAAAAAGCGCTGCGCCTGTAACAGAAGAGGGTGATACGGTATAATTACGCAAAAAATCAGAGGAGATTGCTGATGAATAAAACTGATGTTAACCATTTTCGCTTTTTTTGTAGTCGGCATATTTAGCGGTTGTTCAAAAACATGGTCGGGGATCAAAAGTGACAGCAAATCCGCATGGAAAAATACAAAATCCGCAATTCATAACGCAACGGCAGATTAGGGCAGTTTAGGTGCAGGACAGATATGTGGGCGATGTAGGGGACTTCGGAAAGTTCCAGCTTTTTCGTTATCTTTTCAATCACCAGGAGAGTCCACTTGACGGAAAGACACTGGCGCAGATCTGGTTCATGCATCAGGGGCAAGATGAGCAGAACAATGACGGCAGGCACATCGACTACTTTGAACGTATGATGGGATGTGATGAGTACCTGGAGTACTCGCTGATGGATATCCTGATGCGAGACAAGCGTGAAGTGACCGAACTGGAGGAGATGAAGCTCCTTAAAAATGCGATCTTCTACTACGAAGAAGTCCCAAAAGCTCTGGAGGACAGGTACCTTTGGGTCAACAAAGCACTCACCTTTGCTTCGAAATCACAGATCGTAGCCGTAGCCCCCGATAATGGTATGGCACTCAGATGTAATAGGGCAGAGAGGTCTTTCGAGTATCTCACCCTGAATGAACATTATCGGCAAAAGGTCTATCCGCATAAATATATTTTTACCGATGAAGTAAGCTACTTCTATAGACTTCCCTATCTGGAGATCTGTATCGTCTATCAGCATCTTAGCCGCTGTTTTTCTCATGATGAGCAGATAGAGAGTCTGCTTGGGTCGCTGAAAGATCAATACCGGTATGTGATTGCGATCAAGCACAAGCCGTACTCACCGAGAGTTTTTTTCTTCTTGTGCAAGTCAGAGATCATTCTGGATGCGCTGAAACTCAGGCTGAAAGCATTTGAGACATGTTACGGTGAATTCTGGCAGCTGTATGGATAAGAGAAATTAATATAAAAGTTTAAACAAAAAATGTTATGTATTCCGTAATCGTTGGTTAACCTTTTTGGTCTATGATATAGAAAAGGGGATTTCCCTGGAAGGAATCTATATGCATACACAAAACTTTATCACGGTAACATTGATCATCACCGGATTGGCACTGACTCCTGTCATGGGTGATACTTCGGAGCGCAGGATAAGCTACAGTAAGGCTTATCATCCCTCTGTCGTATCCAGTATCGCAAAGATTTTGCACAACCGGGGATTGGAAGAAGATGCTGCGGAGCTGATCGCTTCAGAACTTGTCAGCGAACAAGAGAATACTTTGTTGGCAATGATGATGCATATTCTTGAAAATCATGATATTGTGACCCGGGATGAAGTATTGGCATATCTGAGTCAGGCGGCACTGCACAAGCAGAAACTGGATTTTAGAAGCTATGATCATCTTATAGGTATGGTAGAGAAGATTAGACAAAAACCGACAGATGAGGCCACACGCAAAAAACTCAAAGATTTGGCAAAAGTAACCCGGCAATTATTTGCATAGGAGTAGATACTGAATCTGTCATACCGGACTCCGATCCGGTATCAGGAGGACTGCAGATGTAAAAAATACCTATTGGTTAACATAATATAAAATATATTAAATAAATAGAAATGCTCTTTTGACATATTAGTATAGGATGTTTTAACATTTTGGAAGATCAAAAAAATTTGCAGAGATAAATATCAGAAAGTAAAAAAGATGAGCTGCCGCTATTAATGGCAGGCCCGAAAGGAGCCTACTTATTGAATACCTCATAAGAGTATTGGACCATCGGGGTATCTTCACGGTTTCCCCACTCTTTCATCGAGGCATCATAGAGTCTTACCTGTTTGTAGCCAAGCAGTCCGCTCAGAACATAATAGTTAAATGATGTCTCAAGTCCACCTGTACAATAGACAAGCACTTCCTTCTCTTTGGGAAGTCTGTATCCCTCCGTAAAAAGCGTTTCCAGTTTCTTTGGATCTTTCAGCCTGTAGTCATCTTCCACTGAATAGTTCCATGGATAGCTCATCGCTCCCTTGATATGTCCGTCTCTTGCCACAGTGGCTGTCGGAGTGATCCCCAGATATTTGTCGCCTGGACGCGCATCAAGCATAGGCAGCTTTCCGATATGCTTCTCTACATAGACCCTGTCTGCGAACAGTGCCGGATTTGTTTTTGCCTGATAGCTGCTGGCAGCGATTTGCGGAAGGCTCTTGTCGAGTGGAGCACCCTCTTTTACCCAGGCCTGTTTGCCGCCGTCCAGAAGTGCCACATTCTCGATCCCGTGATAATTGAGCGCCCAGAAGATATAACTTGCCTTGAGGAAATCTTTCGGTGTCTGGATATCCGCATAGAGTACGACCTCAGTAGATGCATCAATACCTAGATTCTGGATCGCTTCCTGGATCTCCTTTTCGTTTCTGATAGTGATAAACGTGCCGTTGTCCGCCCTCCATTGATCAATCGTGGTATGGAGCGCATGTTTGATATGACCTGACTCGTAACTTGTTTTGTCGGAGATCTCTACGATTCTGAGATTTTTGTTATCGATATTTTGTTGCAGCCATGAGGTGTTGATCAGTGGTTCGATCGCCAAAGAAGCAACAGAACAAAGAAGTGAGAGAAAAAAAATTTTCATAGGTAACCTTTGTAAATGAATTAACATATTCTAAGGCAGTTACACTTAAAGAGAGATTTTATTAGATGATAATATTTTTCTTTAAAATTTTTCACACAAAGCGATAAAAGAGAAGATGTGATATTTAAAAATATTAGACTAGCATTCTCACTGTTCTAAATATAACAACCCCGATCAAGCGCACGGAGGGTTATTCTCTCTGTCGGAATAAACAAGCGCTACTCCGAAGCCTATAGTCAAAACGCATAGGATCTTTCTAGGCACGGAGTACCGGGGCTTTACGCCCAATTGAATGAACAAACGTTCATTCATAAGTGGATGGAGAATAACGGTATATGAACAGTTGTTCATTTCAAATCGGAGTAATTGTTCTTGATATGAACAAACGTTCATATCAACAGAAATCGCCCTCCTTGACAAATGAACAATTGTTCACTATAATGCTGTTCAAAGGAGTCGCAATGTCCGAGCAGAACGTCAATACAGCCCTATTGAGAGGCAGCAATACCAAGAGTAAAATACTCAAAACATCACTGAAACTCTTCTCCTCCAAAGGATTTAAAGCAACAACGGTAAGAGATATCGCCGGGGCGATGGGAGTGAAGCAAAGTGCCCTCTATAACCACTTCAAAAACAAAGACGAGATACTGGAAACACTGGTCTCGGAGTTAACCTCTTCAGCTATCGTGCGGATATTTGCCGATAAAGATACCCAGGAGCTTCATAAAGAAGGGAAAACACTTCTTATGAGTATTGCCACTACTTTTAAGCTGATAAGCTTTGACGGGCAAAATGAAGCGCTTTTCAAGCTTCTGATGCAGGAGATATACAGAAACGAGCGTATCAGGGAGATCTATAATGAGCATTTTTACCAGGAAAACGTTAAAAAGCTCTCAGGGCTCTTTTTCTCTATGATGCAGAATGAGATGATCAAGTCCGGTGACCCCCTGTTGTTGGCAAATGAGTTCTTTTCCCCCCTATTTTTCTACCAAATGCAGGTTTCTTTGCTAAAATTAGACAAAAAATCGACCTCTTCGGTCATTTCAATGTTTGAAAAACACGTTGATCTCTTCTGGGACAACATAAAAATAGAGAAACAAAGCACCCTCTTTTAGGTAAATACTAATAAATATTAAGGAGTAAGTATGGAAAATAAAGATCTTTTTGCACATAAATCAAAATCATGGGATATGAGCAGCAGACGCGTCCAGAATGCGAAGGCCATTGGTAATCTTATAGTAAAAAATATTAAACTTGGGAAGTCAATGCAGGTTATGGATCTGGGTGCCGGAACCGGTCTCTTGAGTTATTTTATCGCCCCTTTTGTTGAAAAAATCGTGGCGGTAGACAGTTCTCCCTCTATGCTGAAAGAGTTCGAGAGCAAATGTGACGAATTTGCCTGTAAAACAGAGGTGAAATATGTTGATATTGTTAAATATGATGAACCTGATTCTTATGACGGAGTGATCTCATCCATGACGATCCACCATATAGAAGATATCCCTGCTCTGCTCAAAAAGCTGAATCGGATGGTAAAAGAGGGAGGCTTTATTGCGTTGGCAGACCTTGACAGTGAAGATGGCAGTTTCCACAGCGATAACAACGGGGTATTTCATTTCGGATTTGACCGGCACAAGCTTACAGAGTATGCCATGGAGGCAGGGTTTCATGACGTGACCTTCTCAACTGCGAGTACGATTCAGAAACCCCATGGAGATTTTACGGTATTTTTGATGACTGCAAAAAAGTAATATTTTAAAATATAAAATAAGGGAGAACCCCTTATTTTTCAGTAGATTTTTTGATCTCTGCCACGATGACACCTCTCAGGTCACCCTCTTTGAAATCTACTGCCTGATCTTTAGGGTAGCTTACCGCGATCATATCCTTGATCTCATTGCTCATATTCTGGCCATGGCATTTGAGACAAACACCGGCAGTAAGCAGCGGCTTATAGACTCTGGTTGTGTTGCCCTCTTCTACGATTTTGATATCATTTTTAGGATCAAAGGTCTTCTCTTCGATCGCCTTGACGTAGCTTTCCATCACCTCTTTGTCTGTCGCATCCGGGTTATTGTTTTCATTACGTGTTTTCAGTGCGGTTCTTCTTACTGTTGCATGAGCAGGAAGTACTTTGTTTACCTCTTCAGTAATCTCGTTAGCTTTTGCAGTACAAAAACCGAAAGCGGCAACACCGGTAGGATCAACTTTCATATGTTGCTGAAGTTCAACTTTCAGTGTCTCGCCAAGTTTCTTGATATAGCTGACTCCTTCCATCTTGACGCTTTTTGGCTCATCGGAAATATTGTGATCCCCTGCATTTAAAGTGCTTGCAAGAAGCGTTGAAAGTAGCAGTGTTGATAATTTCATTGTCTGGTCCTTTTGATTATAAATAATAATTATTGAAATTATAAGTTTTCATTCTTAAAATAAAATTTAATTCCTGTTTTTCGGAGTGATTCTCGTAGCGGTGAGGAAGATATACTCTTTGCCTGTCAATGTTACCCGAAACTTATGCTGTTGCAGATACTTTTTCGCGAAGATTACATCATTGAGGAGCAGAGAGAGTTCACTCATCCTATAGTTTGGCGCCTTGGCCCCGTAGAGCATCTCTCCTCCGATCCACCGGCAGTTTGGGAAACCCAGGATCAAGGCACCCTGCTCTTTATCCAGGTGGTTTTGTACCAGCCCCATTAAAAAAGGCTTGAAGTTTATCGAAGGGCTTTGGAGGGTACCGATCGAGATGATCAGATCAAATTTTCCAAGATGTAAGCTATCCAGTGCATTGATATCTTCCGCAAACAGCGTTACATTCTCCTCGGGAAACAGGGATTCGGCATAAGCGATGACACTCTCGGAATGATCGATTCCCACACATCCAATCTTTTGATAGGTATCATTATCCAGGTGTGCTTTGATTGCCTGAAACTCATCACCCCGGTTGACACCCAGGTTCAAAATACGCTTTTTCTCTTCCAGTTTGATATTATCCAGCGCCTGAAGATAGTAGTAGAGAAATGCAGGCTCTTCCATTTTATTGATATGAAAAAAGAGCGAATCTATCCCGTATTTCTCTTTTTTATCCTCTGCTTCTCCATCATGAAACGTATCACTCCAAAGTTTCTCAAAATGCAGTGTAACAAAGGGGAAAGTGCTGCTATGCGGGGTCAGCATTTTGCACTGTAGCAGTTGGGCAAGATCTGTCCAGCTTTTATATCCGTGATAGAGATATTCCTTCTCTTCTATCACAACTTTTTCTCCGGCGTACCGACCGCCTTCATCAGGGTCAAGTACATCAAAAGAGATCACATCACCCGGGTTCAGTGATGCGACCTCCTGCTTTAACTCTGCAAGAATCTCCTGCAGCGTCTGGTTGGTAAATTTCAAATGTATGCCTTATAGGATGGATTTACTTACATTATATATTATAAACCCTGAAGAGATCATCAACCGCATTTTCCAGGACGACCTCTTTTTTGCATTCTCTCCTGCTGATGCACCTCAAACTCAGCCTGGTCTATTTTCCCGTCATGATTGGTATCGATATCCGAGAAAGAGGGTGCATTTTTCGCATTTCTGAGCATTCTGCCTTCCGCGGCGCGTTTCTCCATACGTTTTTTACGTGCTTCCGTGAACTCTTCTTCGGTGATCGCTCCATCCTGGTTGAGATCACAGTCCGAGAACTTCGGCATCTGCATCATTCTTCTGGAACCCATTTTCCCCATGCCCATTGAACCATCTCCACATTTACCCATTTTCCCTCTGGGTCCGCTGCCGCACTTCAGGTTCTGCATTTCTTGCTGGTGTGACTGAAACTCCTCTGCATTGATCTTTCCGTCTTTATCGGTATCGATCTCAGAGAAAGCCGGTGCTTTTCCTGCATTTCTTAGCATTCTGCCCTCTTGGGCAAGTTTATTCATACGTTGAGTATGTCCTTCCTGGAACTCCTGCTCGGTGATCGCTCCATCATTGTTGAGATCATACTCTGAGAACTTCGGCATCTGCATCATTCTTCTAGAACCCATTTTTCCCATTCCGCCGTCTCCGCATTTACCCATCCGACCAGGGCCGGCATTGAGTCCCCTGTACTGCTGTCGCTCCTGGGGAGTCATGGTCTGTAGACGCTTTTGCATTTCGTTTGCGAGCTCTTCTGTCGAGATTTGTGTAAGGTCGGCGCCAAAGCTGCTTGAAACCAACATCGAGGTGATCAAAATATACTTTCTCATGGGTTGCTCCTTTTATTGTGAGATTCTATTTATTATAGTTTCTTATTCTTAAAAAGTAGATAAGGTAAAGAGCTGTATACAGAACTTTTTGGTATCATTCCGGTAATACTTTCTGAAGGATCTTTATCGTGACCTTTTCTTACGATCTTATCGTTATCGGTTCGGGTGCAGCGGGGATGATCGCTGCGATTACCGCCGCTCGGGACGGAAAAAAGGTAGTGCTTCTCGAAAAGCTCTCCCAGATTGGTGCCAAGCTCAAAGCAACAGGCGGCGGGCGCTGCAACCTGACCAATACGCTGGACAATGAAACCTTTATGCAGCGTTTCGGGCGTGACGGACGTTTTATGATGCCTGCTTTGGAGCGTTTTGACCATCATTCCCTGATCGGTTTTTTTAAAGAGATCGGGGTAGAGAGCCATGCACCTGACGGATTCAGGGTCTTCCCTGTGACGCATAGCTCCACGACGATCATCAGCGCTCTGAAGCATGAAATGGATAGAGTCGGCGTGGAGGTCAGGTGCGGACAAAAAGTCGAAACGCTTGAGCATGACGGGATGACGGTAAAGGGGGTACGTACACCGGATACGCTCTATCTCTCACCGCATGTGATCGTTGCCACAGGCGGTATGGGTTATCCTATGCTCGGTGCTGAAGGGGATGGTTATTTGCTAGCGGAGTCTACCGGGCATAAAGTGACGGAGCTCTATCCTGCGATGATGCCGCTCAGGACCAAAGAGGGCTGGGTGGCTGCATGCCGGGCAGATACCATCGCCAAAGTGACAATGCATGTAGCGTTGAAAAAGTATAAAAAACTCAAAGCCACAGGTGATCTGATCTTTACCAAAAACGGTATACGGGGTCCTGTTGTACTGGACTTCTCCCGTGAGATCACACCGCTTCTGCAGAAGTTTGAGGAGGTACCGCTTCTGATGAATCTTACCAAAGGGATGAACGAAGAAGAGATACGCGCCCATTTTAAAAAAGCACTGGAGAAGGATCCGCATCAAAACACACTTGATCTCGTAAAGACCCTGCTCCCCGAGTCTGTGGGGCTGGAACTCTGCAAGATGGCGGGAATCATTCCCGAACTTGCACTTTCAAAACAGGAAGGGAGTACAAGAGACAAGCTGTTTAAACTTTTGGCCTGGACACCGCTGACGGTAACGGGGCATGACGGTTTTAAGATGGCGATGATCACGCGCGGCGGTGTCAGCCTCAAGGAGATCGACCCCTATACGATGCAGAGCCGTAAACTGGATGGACTCTACTTCTGCGGTGAAGTCATGAACCTGGACGGCCCGTGCGGCGGATATAACCTGCAGTGGTCATTTTCCAGCGGATATCTGGCTGGTCATCTCTTAAAATAAGGTATTAAATTCTGCTGAAAAGCTCGGCATTAAGGAGTTCCAGGCGTTCGGGTGTACCGATGTCCAGCCACTCCCCCTCATAGAGCTCTCCTGTCACTTTGCCCTCTCTGATCGCTTTTCTCAGGAGCGGTGCGAGCGGTGCTTTGCCGTAAGGAAGCCCCTCGAAGAGTTTGGGCGAATAGTACCCAATGCCTGAAAAGGTATACTGCTTTCTATCTACCACTTGCATCTCCTCAAGACCAAAGTCACCTTCAGGGTTGTGTGTCGGGTTGGGTACGAGGATGAGATGCGCCAATGTATTCTGCGCCAAACTGATAATATGGTCGAACTCATAATCGCACCAGATATCACCATTGACGACCAGGAAGGGCTCATCCCCCAGCAGCGGCAGCGCCTTGATGATCCCCCCTGCACTCTCAAGCGGCCCCTCACGCTGTTCATCCGAGTAGGTGATCTTCGCGCCCCACTCGCTCCCGTCACCCAGTGCTTCAGGGATCTGGTAACCTAAGTGGGCAATATTGATCACGATATCAGTGATCCCTTCATGCACCAGACGCTCGATATGCCATACGATCAGGGGGATGCCGCCCACTTCAAGCAGCGGTTTTGGTGTTTTATCTGTAAGCGGACGCATACGGGTACCCAAACCCGCTGCCAGGATCATCGCTTTCATATTTTCTTCTCCTTTAAAAGAAGCAAAGCCTCTTTTAAATTCCTCTCACTAAAGCTTCGCCCTTGGCGAGATAGTTGGTTTTAGTGGAGAAAATTTTATTTATTCAGTATTTTAACATTTAAGAGAGGATATCGACAAGTTCTTTGGTCTCTTCATATTTATTTGCCACATCCAGTACATACTTCAAAGTCAGCGGTATATCCTTGAGGTAGCCCTCTTTCCTGTCACGTAGCGCAAGACGGCTGAAGATACCCAGTACCTTGATATGGCGCTGCAATCCCATGAAATCAAACCACCGTATAAAGGTTGCATCATCGACATCCAGCCCTCGTTTGTCACGGAAACTCAGTGCCAGCTGTTCGATCTTCCGGGGATCAAAGGAGACATAGCAGTCACGGAGCAGCGAGACGAGGTCATAGGTGACCGCACCCACTCTTGCATCCTGAAAGTCTATGACGATGATCTCATCATGCGGGCTGAGCATGATATTGCGTGAGTGAAAGTCCCTGTGTACGAAATAGCCCTGAGGCTGAGCCAGGACCTCGTTTGTAATATTATTTAATATCTTATCAAGGGTCTCCTGATCCTTTTCACTCAAAGTTTTACCCAGATATTTCTCCAGGTACCACTCCTGCATCAGCACCATCTCGGTACGAAGGAACGCCGCATCATATGGGGACAGTCCTTCCGTTCCGGCACCCTGCATTCTGACGATCGTATCGATCGCCTTGTCGTAAAAGAGCATAAAGTTATTCTTATCGATCGTTTCAAGCAGGTGCCTGCTGCCCATATCCTCAAGCATCAAAAATCCCTCTTCCCGGTTCTGTACAAGTATCTTGGGGATCTTGACCTTTACATCCCTCAGGCGGAAAGCGATATCCACAAAGGGTTCGATAGACTCTTTTTGCAGTGAGGCATCCATAATGATACTGCTTTGTATCCCGTCATTAAGACGGTAGTATCTTCGGAAACTGGCATCACTCGATGCAGGCACAAGTTTTCCTTCGCAGCAGATATCCTCCAGCCACGCTTCTATTTTTTCCATGTCGGTCATTTCCTTCGTACGTCTTCCCCAAGGCGGGAATCTATGGTTTGGGCAGTATGCCACGTTTTGATACCCCTGTCAAGCATGGAGAGGCGAATTATCTATAGATCCCTCCGAGGATTCCATTTTCTCTTGCGCCGGTTACATCTTTGAGGTTGATATGTTCATTGTGGATCCGTTTGAAGGCAAGCCATGCCATCATCATCGCTTCCAGCATATCCGCGTTCTCTGCGATAATGACGTTGATATTGGGTATCAGTGCTTTGATGCGTTCTACCAGGAGCGTGTTCTTTGCTCCCCCGCCGCTGAGTACGGCGATATCTCTTTGAAACCTGAGAAGTTCATTGCAGACCGTGACCGCAGTGAGTTCAAGAAGCGTACGCTGTATATCTTCGCTCCTGAGAGGCTCTTTTCCTATAAAATGGCTGATCCACGCTTCACTGAACTTTTCTCGGCCCGTACTTTTGGGAGGGGGCTGATGAAAGTAGCTCTCTGCGAGCATTTTGTCAAGCAGTGTAAAATCCACCTTCCCTGTTCTGGCCCATGATCCGTCCTTGTCATAGCTTTCCCCGGTATGGGCCCGGCACCACAAGTCCATCAGTACGTTTCCCGGCCCCGTATCGTACCCTATCAGTTCTTTGCCCGGTATCGTGATATTGGCCATACCTCCGATATTGACCACCGCAATACTCTCGCTCACCTCCTGGAACAAAAACTGGTGAAATGCCGGTGCCAGAGGCGCTCCCTGCCCGCCCAAAGCGATATCTTTTGCCCTGAAGTCAGCCACAATGGGGATGCGGATACGCGCCGCCAGTGTGCTGGGATCCCCCAGCTGCATACTGAAAGGAAACTCGCCGCCGGGTTCATGCCAGAGTGTCTGGCCGTGAGAGCCGACAGCGGTCACTGTTTTGGGATCGATATCATAAGTTCCCAAAAAAGCGTTGACCGCCTCGGCAAAGCGTTCCGCCAGTTCGATATGCAGTCTCCCGATCTGTGCCAGAGTGGTTTTGCCCTTGATCGTTTGCAGTACTCTCTGTTTCAGCTCAGAAGGGAAGGGATACTCTTCCGCATGGATCAGCTGGCATTCATACCTGTCTATCCGGCAGAGCACTACGTCTATACCGTCCAACGATGTTCCTGACATGATACCGATATAAGATTCTTTTTTCATGGGCAACGCTTGTATGTTAAAGTTGATATATTATAACGTAAAGGGTGTTACTTTTTGTGTTTCACGATGGAGACATCGCAGATACTTTTTCATCGCTCAGCCCAGGAGCTGCCCTGCCAGGTCTGCAAAACTGTCACAGATGATGTCCGGCTTGATCTCGCTCATAAGATCGTTCTCTTTAAACTTCCCTGTTTTGACCAGCGCGGTTTTGAAACCGGCCTGCTGTGCTCCTCCGATATCCGAGAGGATATCATCGCCTACCATCAGCACCTCATGGGGTTTCATCCCCAATGATTCTGCAACCAGATGGAAAAAGGAAGCACTCGGTTTGCCGATGATGGTCGCCTCTTTGCCTGTGGCAAATTCAAGTGCCGCGATCCAGCTCCCCGTGCCGATCGTCAGTTTTCCGTCACTGTCTTTGAAGTAGCGGCTTTTTGCAGCACCGATCAGTTCAGCCCCCTCCTCCAGATGACGGAATGCCTGGTTCATACTTTCAAAATGGAAGTTTTGATGGGCATCGGCGACCACTACACAGTCTACATGACCATTACTGCGTAACTCAGAAAAATAGTCATTGGCTTCATCGGTCAGGAGAGTATAGGCTTTGTACTCTTTGGCACGCACATAGTCTCTTGTTGCAGCAAGCGCAGTGTAGATCTCACTCTCATCGACCGCAAAGCCCAGGTTTTGCAGATGTTTAACAATCTGAAACGGGGTAGACCGCGTGGTGTTGCTGATCAGTCTGAGAGGATAACGTGAGCGAAGCAACTCCAGCGCTTCGGGCGTACCTTCTATCGGCTCACTGCCGACATAAAGTACACCGCCGATATCGGTCATGATACCCTTGATCCCATTGAACAGCATTATGCTTTTTTTACAAACTCTTGTTTCAGTTTGATGGCACCGACACCGGGAACTTTACAGTCGATATTGTGTCCGTCGTTCCCCTCAACAAGGCGGATACCCTTGATCTTGGTCCCTACTTTGATCCCGTCGCTGCTTCCTTTGACCTTGAGGTCCTTGATAACAGTGACTGTATCGCCATCCTGAAGAATGTTGCCGTTGGCATCTTTGACGATCAATCCTTCCTCTTCTCCTGCCTGCGTCTCTTTGCTCCACTCATAGCCACATTCGGGACATACGTAAAGCTCTCCGTCTTCATATGTATATTGGCTCCCGCACTTTGGGCAGTTAGGTAGTTGTTCCATGATTTTTCCTCTCTTTCAGTTATTATGGTCTTTCGGGACCGTGATTATAGCGAAAAAGCCAAAAAGTATCGCGCCGCAGATATCCAGGAACATATCTTTCTGGGCATCCCAGATGTCTCCCTGGGATCCCAGAAAGAGCGATCCTGAGGTGCCGCTTATGCTTTGGGATCTTTAAGAAAAGCCAGGGTCAAGGCATCTTTACCGTCGATCACTTTTTTGCCGACGAAGAGTTTCACGCTATGGAACAGGAAAAGTTCACCGGAGTAATTCACCCCGAGGATAAACGTGTAGTCACCAAATGCAAACCTTTTCAGTCCCACTGCCTGAGGTTGTCTGCTCGGGTTCTCGATAGCAAAACAGATTTCGTTTGGAAAGTTACTTGTACATTGATTTTCGTCCACAAGGTGTACTTCCCCTAGATCGGAGGTGACCTGTACCGAGAGTTTGTTTTCGAGCGAATGTACCCTCAACTTATAGTCGCCAAATGTAAAATGCATGCATAATTCCTTTTATGATTAGTATAAGTAAGACATTATACCTTGATTTTATGATGAAACCATTACACCCCGGATAAATTGTGTCATAAACAGCCCCATCTCCCGGGGTGTCCCCCAAAGAGAGACCCCTTTAATTGCTGTTGGTTTTTGACTCTTTAGTTTCAGACTCTATCGTTACAGCCTCTACTTTTTCTCTGATCGTTTCGGGGTTGATCTTGAGTTTTGGGGAGAAGGGAGCGATTTTCCCTTTTTTCTCTTTTCCTGCTTTTTTCAGGATCATATTGATCTCTACGAGTCCAGTATCATAGTTACAAAGCCTGTCGTACTTTTCAAGATCCCTGTAGAGATCGGGCATGGTATAGCTCTCGATCAATCTGTATCTGTTTGAAAGGAGCTTGCGTGCGTAACGTTCCCGTGCGATCTCCACACCCCGTTTGATTTCGGGTGAAAGTGCCCTTCTGTATGCCAGTTTCGTTTCGTTGGAACTCTTTTCATTTTTTCTATAAAGCTTTTTTGCCGTATCGGTGATGGGTTTGACACCAAACAACTCGCTGACTGTATCAAAAAGTGCCAGATAGAGCCTTGTATCCGATTTCGAAGATGATGTTTGCGCTATAGGCCTGTCCAAATATTGGCTGCACTGAATCTCTGATTTCTGAATATACTCTTCAAGGTAGGTATTACGCATCTGTTTGGTCGGTGCGGACTCATCAACGGTAGTGATAAAATAAGTCGTGTCGGTACGAAATCCCTGTACAGGACTTTTTTTCTCACTAGGTTGAGCTTTCTGAGAAGTGCAGCCCACAGTAAACCACATGATCGATGCCATCAGGAAAACAGTTGGAAATGTTTTTATCATTTTTGATCTCTTAATAAGATATTTTAAATGCCGTTTCAAAGCACTATTTTTAGTGAAATTATAGCCTCTTTTTTCATAGTTTTGAAACAATTTTATACGATAGATTCAGCGTATTGAAGCGGAATAGATTCCTGCATGCAAGAGGAAATTTGTTCGCAAAATCGCTCTTTTACACAAAGTTTGCATAGTAAAAATGTATGATGGATCAAGAGTGATCCTGATCAGCTGAAAAGCAATTGGAGATACGATCTATACGGATGGAAGGAGAAGTATGATGAAAAAGATAGCGATCATCGGCGCTAACGGTTTTATCGGGACATCTATGCAATCGTTTTTCAGAGCTGAAGGCTTTGAAGTACTCCCTTTGGGCAGAGAGGATACCGGTAAAGCTATCGAAGAGATCGCCGGGGTACTGGAGGGAGCAGATATCATTATCAATCTTGCCGGTGCACCGATCATACACCGATGGAGCGAGGCCTATAAAGAAGTCCTCTATAACAGCAGGATCCTTACGACACGCAAAGTGGTAGAGGCGATGAGGCAGATGAAAAAGAGACCGGAACTTTTCATCTCCACATCTGCCATCGGTATCTATGCCACAGACGGCCCGATGAGCGAATCCAGCTACACCTATGGCGATAATTTTTTGACAAAAATCTGTATAGACTGGGAAGCGGAGGCTAAAGAAGCGAATGACTTCACCCGGGTTGTCATTTTCCGTTTCGGTGTAGTGCTCGGCAAAGGCGGCGGGGCTCTTGCCAAAATGCTGCCTGCATTCAGGCTGGGGATTGCTGGAACGATAGGCGACGGCAGTGAACCCTTCAGCTGGGTACATATCGATGATCTTTTGCGTGCCTATCTTTTTGTATTCAACGATGAAACACAGCAAGGCACCTATAACCTCTGTGCACCCCATCCGGTAACCAACAGAGAACTCACCAAAACACTGGGCAAAATACTGCACCGACCGACGGTGATACCCTTGCCGAAATTCGTTCTGAGGATTCTTTTCTCAGAGGGGGCTAGTGTACTGACCGAAGGTCAGCGTGTCATCCCCGAACGCCTGCTGGAAAACGGTTTCACCTTTCATTATCCGACTATCGAAGAGGCACTGCGGGAGGTTCTGGATGCGCCGAAATAACGATGCTGTCATTCGGGCGAAAGTCTGAATATCTCTCCGCTGTCTGTGGAAAAATAGATGTAGCCTTTGCGATCCTGGGTGATGGCCCTTATCCTCTTTCCGAGCTCTTCGAGTATCCTCTCTTCGCTTGTAAGGTTGCCGTTCTTGTCCACCCCGACGATATTGATATGTTTCAGCACCAAGGCTCCGGCAAAGAGTTTGCCTTTCCATTGAGGGAAGAGGCTGCCTTGGTATATCATCAAAGAACCTGGAGCGATGGAGGGGATATAAACTTTGTGGGGCTGCATCATCCCCTTTTTGTGTGTACCCTCTCCCACCGCGACAGGACCCCAGTACTCTTTGCCGTAGGAGATGACAGGCCAGCCGTAGTTTTGACCCTTTTTGACAAGGTTGATCTCATCTCCGCCACGCGGACCGTGCTCGATAACCCATAGCCTTTTGGCAGCCTTATCATAGTAGATACCCTGCGGGTTTCGATGGCCGTAGGAGTAGATCTCATCCAGTGCCCTTGGGTTGCCTGTGAAAGGATTGTCTTTAGGTACGGAACCGTCCGGATTCAACCGCAAAATAGTGCCTGCATGGTTGCCGAGATTCTGAGCGTTCTCTCTGGTCCCTCTGTCCCCTACGGTGAAGAAAAGATGTCCGCTTTCGTCAAACGCGATCCTGCTGCCAAAATGTATATTGTCTGATGTTGCAGAGTTTGTGACCAGAAGATCCTGCCACTGCGTCAAGCGATCACGATCCAGTTTTGCCCGCGCCAGTGTCGTGGCACCCTGTGAACCTACCTCCTTGACATAGGTGAAATAGATCCACCCGTCATCTTTAAAATGCGGCGAGAGTGCCACATCGAGTAGACCACCCTGCCCTTTGGCGCGTACCTTCGGAAGGCCTTTGAGTATCCTGACTTTTTTTGTATCGACCGAGAGGATACCTGCCTTTCCCTCTCTCTGGGTAAAGAGTAGGTTCCTCTCATCGATAAACACCATCCCCCATATCACGCCGTGGCCGCTTGCCAGCTTCTCAAGCTTGTAGCCCGTATTGGCACCGAACAGAGAGACAAACAGTGCGATCCACCAAATGCATGCTTTCATATCCAATCCTTTACACTATGGTCCAGTTTCGTTCTCAAAGAGCGTATATCCTATTATAACCTATTCGCTACCGCTCTTTGATAGCATCTGCATAAACATCATGTAGTGACATAAACGTGCTATAATCAGAAAAAAAGGAGTGAATATGGAAGCAGTTAAAAAAGCAAACGGGGAAAGACTTCTCTATACGATTTTTTTTGTCATCATTGCAAATATTGTTTCCTGGATCGTATGTGTAGTCGTCATAGTACAGTTTCTCTACAGCTGGATAGGCGGGAGTCTCAATGAAAAACTCCTCTCTTTTTCTGGTTCATTGTCGGAGTATGCTAAAGAGTTGATCGTCTATATCTCTTTTAACAGTGACAGAAAGCCTTGGCCTGTAGGTGATTGGCCTCACGAAAACCTATAAGTGTTTTGTATGCTTACAGATCATGAGAGATGGGAGCAGAAGGCAAATTTTGCTTCGCTCTGTGATCCTGTCCTCTATAGTTCTATAAGATCGTCCAGTTCTGCATTGGGCAGGTAATTGTGATAGATCTCCTTGAAAGTACCGTCTTGTTTTAGCGTATTGAGTGCGGCTACCCAGTCCTGATAGACTTCTTCTGAGGTATCTTTCGAGATGGCGATATAGAAATACGTTTGAGTGACCGTAAAGAGGGGTTCGAGATCCTCCATACTGTAACCTGCGTTGTGCACGATCTCAGATACCGTGAGATCGGTAAAGATAGAGAGGTTCGCCTCACCATTCATCAGCTGGCGAACATTTTCCTCGGGAGATTCAGAGCTGATCAGATTGGTAAATCCCTGCTGCTGGAGATACTGCTCAGTAAACCAATCCGTTGTTGTAGCGATCGCTTCAATCTGCTTTGCATCTTCCAGGGAGTTGATCACGATACCCGATCCTTTTTTGGTATAAAAGATGACGTTGTTTTTCCCAACCGGACCGACCCAACGGAAAAGTGCTTCACGCTCCTCCGTCCGTTCGGCGCTAAACAGAATGACATTGGGATAAAGCAGCGCCATGTTGTAAGCATTTTTCCATGAGGTCAGACGGATATTATCCGGAAGGTTCAGCCGTGAGGCGATCTCACGTACCATGTCCGTCACAAAGCCTGCCGGCTTTCCCTCTTTCATAAAGGTGATAGGTGGGTACTCCTCCGTCATCAGCTGGAATACTCCCGGAGGTATCTCTCCTGGCATCCATTTGGCATAGATAGTGTCAAAACGCCCGTCACGTTTCATCTCATCCAGTGCCGTCTGCCATTGTGCAACAAGCGCAGAGGATGTGTTCGGCGAGAAAGCGATATAAGCCAGATCCGTCGATACCGTAAAAAGGTTCTCTACCTCTTCAGTCGCAGCACCGGCACTCTGCAAAAGTGCAGGCATGGCGATGTTGCTGCTGATGTATAGCTGTACTTCCCCGTTATAGAGTTTTTGCAGCGCAGCCTGATCATCCGGACAGCTTATCAGATTGGCAAACCCTTCCTCTTTGAGCATCTGTTCCGTATAGTGACCCCTCACCGTGGCAATAGAGGCAACTTTTTTGGCATCTTCGAGCGTTTTGATCACGATACCCGATCCCTTTAATGCATAGAAATTGGTATCAAGCGCTGTCACAGGCCCTACCCATTGCAGATGTGCTTTGCGCTCCGGGGTCATGACTGTCGTAAAGAGCGCCGTGTTGGGCTCTGTCAGAACCCTTTCATACCCCTCTTCCCAGGGGATGACATCCAGGGTCGCATCGGTATGCGTTATTGTGAGCAGTGCCTTCACCACCTCTGTCACCTGTCCGGTAAAGTTTCCTTCCTCTGTATAGTTCAACGGCGCATACTCTTCGCTTACTATAGTTAAATGATGAGTGGTGTTTTTCTCACTGTTGCATCCTGTCAGAGCCAAAATGGCCACTACCAAGAAATAGGCTATTTTCTTCAACATGGTTTATTTCCCCCCCTTCTTTTGTAAATCTATATAAAATCATTATAACTGTATATAACTTAATAAAATGTTATAAAGATATGATGAGGCTTTTATGTTCAAAACGGTAGAGGGGAAAGGTTCTGATTGCTTTTCAGTTGGTTGAGGGAAAAGAATTTTTCTCATTGTGGTGGTGTCCGTCGTAACGTATATACAAGGATAATGAGAAACAGATATTTGTAAATGATGCAGGCGTTACCACGGTACCCGTGGTAACAAGTAAAAAGAGCTGTTAAGCTCCCTTTACCATATTTTCGATCTTCTCTACGACTGATGGATCTTCAAGCGTAGAAATATCCTGAGTGATAGGCTCACCTTTCGCAATTGAACGGAGGATACGTCTCATGATTTTGCCCGAACGTGTTTTTGGCAGTCCCGGAGCAAAGACGATATCATCACACACTGCGATATTACCGATCTCTTTTTTGATAATGTTGTTAATCGTTTTGACCTCTTCTACTTCATCAGCGATACCCTCATCAGATTTGAGTACAATATAGGCAAAGATCCCCTCGCCCTTGATCTCGTGCGGTTTACCGACAACGGCAACCTCTGCAACATTCCAGTGTTTTTTGATCGCCGCTTCTACCTCGGCAGTACCCATACGGTGTCCGGATACGTTGATGACATCATCAGTACGGCCGGTGATCGTAATATATCCGTTTTCTCCGTATACTGCACCGTCACCTGTGAAATATACCGCTTTGCCGTCTTTCTTCACATCCCCGAAGTAGGATTTGATATAACGTTCAGGATCACCCCATACACCACGGATCTGTGAAGGCCATGGTTTTGTCACACACATATATCCGCCTTCTCCTTCTTCTACTCTCTCTCCTGTTTCAGGGTTGAGGATCTCTGCCATGATTCCCGGCAGCGGAAGTGTCGCACAAGCCGGTTTGATCGGTGTTGCACCAGGAAGCGGAGATACGATATGTCCGCCTGTCTCAGTCTGCCAGTAGGTATCGACGATCGCACATTTGCTCTGACCTACCTCTTCGTAGTACCATTTCCATGCCGGCGGATCGATAGGCTCACCTACTGTTCCCAGTACTTTGAGTGATGAGATATCGTATTTTGCAGGCTCATCTTCGCCTGTTTTGTGCAATACACGGATCGCAGTAGGTGCAGTATAGAACTGGTTGATCTTGTACTCCTCTACCATCTTCCATGGACGTCCGGCATCAGGGTAAGTGATCACGCCCTCGAACATGACTGTCGTCGCACCCATTGCAAGCGGTCCGTAGACGATATAGGTATGCCCTGTGATCCAACCGATATCGGCAGTACACCAGTAGGTATCGTTCTCCTTGACATCAAATACCCACTCCGTCGTCATCTGTGCCCAGAGGATATATCCTGCCTGGTTGTGCTGTACCCCTTTGGGTTTTCCTGTACTTCCCGAAGTATAGAGAAGGAAGAGAGGGTCTTCGCTGTCCATCGGCTCTGCAGGACACTCAGGAGACTTGTCTTTGATCAGTTCGTTGTAGGAGTAGTCACGTCCGGCTACCCACTCTACATCTTCGTTGTTACGCTCGACAACGAGTACTTTTTCGACAGGGCTGTTGCCTTCGGCAAGTGCTTCATCCACCACTGGTTTCAGCATATAAGGCTTGGTCTTTCTGAAAGCACCATCCGCAGTGATCACCACTTTTGCCTCTGCATCATTGATACGGTCTCTCAATGCCTCGGCACTGAAGCCTCCGAAGACGATCGAGTGGATCGCACCGATTCTTGCACACGCAAGCATCGCATACGCAGCCTCAGGGATCATTGGCATATAGATCACGACCCTGTCTCCTTTTTTGACACCGAAATCCTCTTTGAGCAGGTTGGCAAACCTGTTAACCTGGTAGTAGAGCTCAAGATAGGTAATGATCTGCTTGTCTCCTCTGTCACCTTCGAAGATGATCGCTGCTTTGTTCTTGCGTGATTCGATATGACGGTCGACACACTGGTGTGCAACATTCAGTTTACCGCCGCTGAACCATTTGACAAACGGTGCATTGGACTCATCAAGCACCTTTGTAAAAGGCTCGAACCAGTCGATCTTCTCCTGGGCAAATGCGCCCCAGAAACCTTCATAGTCCTCGTTTGCCGCATCCACAAGATTCTGATATTCGCACATATTCTTGATTCTTGCATTTGCTGCAAACGCTTTATTTGGTTGATATAGTTCTTTTAACATTTTTACTCCTGATTATAGATTTAAAGTTTCGTCTCTAAAGACTTTTTATATTTTTTAATTTTAGATACATCATGGCTGTCATTACAGCATCATTGAGCGCGTCGTGCGCTTTTAACCTGGGTAAAGACAAATCTTTCAAGATTGTATCAAACCTCAGGTCGATATTACCTTGGGGGATCCTCCTTAACTTTTTTTCATAGTAGAGTGCCGAAACCTCTTCCTGAAAATTCGGAAGTGTGATTCCCAGCATCTCTTTAGTGTACTTGTTGATCATCGCAACATCAAACTCCAGGTAGTACCCTGCAAGTTTTCTGTTTCCGATATAGTAAAGAAATCTCTCAATGGCCTCCTCTGGCATCACCGCACCTTCAAGATCACAGTTGCGTATCCGGTGCACTGTGATGCTCTTGGCAGAAATATCTCTTTTCTGCTCGATGTAGAGGTGGATCGCCTCATCGGTAAGTATCCTGTTTCCTCTTATTTTCACCGCACCGATAGAGATGATCTCATCAACTTTTGGATCAAGCCCCGTTGTCTCACAGTCAAAGACCACGATCTCATCTTCATGAGCTTCATCAAAGAGAAAAGCAAAACGCTCATCGGTCAGTTTTTTACGATTCCAGCTGCGTTTCAGGCCTTCAAACATCATCTATCCTACAATACTCAGATGAAAATGGTGTGCCACAAGCTTTCTGAACTGATCGACGCTTTTGAGCGCATCTTTCAGCAGATCACGCTCCAGCTTGCTCAGATCCTCGACAGAGATATAGTTGTCTATCTTCGAACCTTTGCGTGATTTTTCGATCTGCGCGTGCAGACGGAAGGTATGGAGTACCTCCAGAGCTTCCATCAGCTCGGTAGCCGTCTCCTTGTCCATAAAGCCCGCATTGTTCAGCTCTTTGATACGAAGGGAGGTATTGGTAGCGCTGATCCCATACTCCAGTGCCAGCGCCCTGCATCCATGCACCAGAGCAAAAAGTGCACCCTTTTTGATATCGATCTCGCCCTTATGCTCCCTGTCCTTGCTCACAAAGCGGGAGAAGAGCCCAAGCGGCGATTCAAACGTCTCGATCGCCTTGGCAAAGTAGGTCAGGATCGGGCGGTTATTTGCAAATTGCTTCATCAGGTAGGTTTTGATCTCATCATGCAGAGCACTTTTCCCGGCGACGGCTACCGCGTCAAAGAGGATCGCCAGATCCATCAGTCTCTCATAGTCCGGATGTTCTATAGCGCTGTCTATCTCGGATTTATAGGCACTCAGAGACTTTCGCCACTTTTCGTTGATGACCATGATGCCGCCGCTGCATCGCGGGAAACCGATCTCATCGAGTACTTCGATAAAGCGTTCGGTGACCTCTTTTGCATCTGCGGGTTCAAACCCCTCCTCGAAGATCAGCGCATTGTCCTGATCGGTGCGCATAATCTGCTCGCTGCGTCCTTCACTGCCAAGAAGTATCAAAGCGGCTCTTGCGTGCCACGACTCAGGTGTCACCAGCTCAAAGATCTTTTGATACATTTTTTTGTTGATCTCGGAGACCAGCTTGGCAATGTACCGGCTCTTCACCCCTTTGGTGTGCAGTGCTTCGATCATCACCGGCACCCTTCTCGCTGAAGCGACCACGCTTTGGAGATCGCGGGCTTTGTCCATCTGTACAGAGATAAGGTATGACTGGTTGGAGAAATAGCTGAGAAGGTCTATGAGCTCAACCACACCGGCAAACAGGCCCTTCTCGTCGATAAGCGGCAGGTGTTTGATCGAGTGTTCGGTCATCTTGAGCAGGATATTGAAAAGAAGCTCGCTTTTCCTGGCAGTAATGATCGGATAGCTTTGTATATCGCGAACCTGCTCCAACCCCTCCTTCTCTCTATGCAGAATATAGTGTCTGAGGTCAGCATCGGTGATGATACCGTACCCTTCCCTGTTTTCTACGATCAGACAGCTTGTTTTCTCTTCTTCCATGAGATGGAGCGCTTCGGTGATGAGCATCTGTGAAGGAACAAGCGTACCTTTGCGCAGGATATGCTCATCTACCCTGGAGATCATGATATCGCTCATGAGCGTAAACTCTTTTTTCTCTCTGAGCAGGTCGATCCGCTCGGCGATAGAGTAGACGAAGTAGTTTTTAAAGGCTTCATTGCTTTGGGCGATCTCCAAAAATATCTTCTTGGGTATCTCATAGCAGATCAGCTCTTCGGTGACTTTGTAGTTGTATTCGGAAGCACGCTTCTCTATAAGCTCTATGCCACCGAAATCATCATTGGAGTGATAGATATCGATCAATTCATCTTCACTGGCAGCCTCCACTCTCCCCTTGATGATAAAGTAGAGTACGTCGGGGGTTTGGGAAGCAGAGAGAAGTATCGTACCCTCAGGATAGTATGCCACCTGTGCGGATTTTTCTATGACATGCAAAGTGGTCTCATCCAGATACTTGAACGGCGGATGCGATTTTAGATTTTCCAGTAGTTCTATCACTGTTTTTCTTACTCCATACTATCCCAAAGCGCTAAGGCTTTGAGTGTTGACTTAGTGCGCTGATGCACCTTCTGCTCCGATACCTGTCTGAGATCTGATATCCTGTGCTTCGAATGCCTCGATCTCATCTTTAGCTGTTTGTGACTTGTCGGTGATCGAGAAGAACCAGATCGCGACAAATGCCACCGTCACAGAGAAGAGCGCCGGATATTTATACGGGAATACCGCTTCTGCATTGCCAAGGATATCCACCCATACGATCGGCCCGAGTACCACAAGAACCACTGCCGTAGCAAGCCCAAGGCTTCCCCCGATGGTCGCACCTCTTGTTGTAAGCTTCTTCCAGAACATAGAGAGGAAGAGGACCGGGAAGTTCGCCGAAGCCGCGATGGCAAATGCCAGTCCGACAACGAATGCAATATTTTGTTGTTCAAACGCGATACCGAGAAAAATCGCAACAATACCAAGTATAATCGTAGCAATCTTGGAGATCTTCATCTCCTGCGCTTCAGTTGCCTCTTTGTTAAATACATTGGCATAAAGATCATGGGAGATCGCTGATGCCCCTGCAAGTGTCAGTCCCGAAACAACCGCAAGGATCGTAGCAAACGCCACAGCCGAGATAAACCCAAGGAAGAAGTTGCCCCCTACTGCATGAGAGAGGTGGATCGCTGCCATATTTTTGCCGCCGATGATCGGGGAACCGCCTTCGATCGCCTGTTTTGCCAGGTCAAGGTATTGCGGGTTGTTGAGTACCATGACGATCGCACCAAAACCGATGATAAATGTCAGGATATAGAAGTACCCGATAAACCCTGTCGCAAAAAATACCGACTTTCTTGCCTCTTTTGCATCTGCGACAGTAAAGAATCTCATCAGAATATGAGGAAGTCCCGCCGTACCGAACATCAATGCAATACCCAAAGAGATCGCAGAGATCGGGTCAGATACCAGACCGCCCGGTGCCATGATCGCCTCACCTTTTTCATGTACCTCTACCGCCTTGGCAAAGAGCGCTTCTGGGCTGAATCCATAGTGACTCAGTACAGCAACCGCCATAAATGTCGCACCTGAAAGCAGCAGGATCGCTTTGATGATCTGTACCCATGTTGTCGCGAGCATCCCGCCGAACGTCACGTAGAGGATCATCAATGCGCCCACGAGAATGACCGCATACTCATAAGGAAGACCGAAAAGCAGCTGGATGAGTTTCCCCGAACCGACCATCTGTGCGATCAGGTAGAGGATCACTGTAGCGATCGACCCGAATGCCGCAAGCGTTCTGATCGGTGTCTGCTTGAGTCTGTAGGCTGCAACATCCGCAAAGGTATATTTCCCGAGGTTTCTAAGTCTTTCCGATACCAGGAATAGAATGATAGGCCATCCCACAAGGAAACCGATCGAATAGATCAATCCGTCAAACCCTGCCAGATAGACAAGCCCCGAAATACCGAGGAATGAAGCCGCCGACATATAGTCGCCTGCGATCGCCATTCCGTTCTGAAAACCGGTGATCCCTCCTCCTGCTGTATAGAAATCTTTTGCCGTTTTGGTTCTTTTGGCTGCCCAGTAGGTGATACCCAGTGTACCCCCGACAAAGAGCAGGAACATCACGATCGCCGAAACATTGAGAGGCTGTTTTTCCACTGCGCCTTCCAATGCACCCGCTGCAAACAACCCTGCACTGAGAAGCAGTGCCATCCATAAAATTCTGTTCATTACCCTGCTCCTTATCTCAACTCATCTTTGATTTGCTGCGAGAGTGCATCAAACTCGCCGTTCGCTCTTCTTACATAGATACCCGTCAGCACAAATGAGATCACGATGATCCCAATACCTATAGGGATACCGATCGTCATCACCCCCTCGCCTGTTTTCATTCCCAGCAGTTCAGGCTTGAAGGCGATCAGCATAATAAATGCATAGTAGATCACAAGCATGACGATCGAGAGCATCCATGCAAAAGCACTTCTTTTACTGACAAGCTCTTGATATTTCGGGTTATTCTTTACCTGTTCGACTTGTTCTTTTGTCATTGTTTTCCTTTTCTCTCTACAGTATGGTTTTTACTACCATACTGTAAAAAAACTTATTTTTAAAAATTATAGTTTACAATAAATCTATATTCATCCCAGTCATATGTCGGACCGAAGTCATCGGGGAAGTTCCCTCTGAATCTGTACTGGAGATTTTTGCTCGCCTGATAAATAATATCAAACCCGCTTTCTTTCGTATCCAGTCCGGCCGCATAGGTCGCACTCTGGCCCACATCAAATGAGGCGAAATAGGCTGTCGCCTTCACGTTGTGGTCGCTGAAGTTGTAGGTCGCAGCCACCTTATAGCTGTCGGTATCAGAGAAGAACTGGTGTCTTGTTACCATCCCCTGCGTAAATGCCGGCATCCCTCCCCATGGAGTGAGGATACCACCATTTTCTGCTCCGTCACTGTCTGCAGTCTGAGAATAGGCAAGATATCCGCTCAAGTTTCCATAGGTAGCACCCAGTTGGGCACCCCAGTAGTTACCATCCACTTTCCCTGCAAGTGCATCACCGATATCAGTTTGATTGATATATTGAAGCGAGGCGTTCATTTTCACTGCATCATTAAGCATACAGTTCCAGCCGATATCAGCCTGCAGGTAGAGTGCGTTAAGGATATCATGTGCATAGTAGTCCCACGCCTGAAGCGTCACCCCGTCGATCCCTTTGTAGATCGCCGCCAGAGCTGTCACACCGGCAGTGTCATTTCCGGCACCCAGTGCGATCTCGCCCATCTCTGCAAACTCACCGTTCGTGCCAAGCTTGTACCCGTAACCGTAACCGCTCTGCATCGCAAGTGAAAGCAAGCTTGCTGAAGTTGTGGGATAAACGTTACCGAACGTTCCAACACTCTCTTTGGTGATATGCGCAGCGATCAGGGTCGTATCTTTGATGTCGCTGTTCGTTACCACCGCCGCTTCAAAAAGGTTCGGAAGCATTCTCGCATCATCTGCCCCTGCAAGCGGTGTATCAAGCCTCTGGCGGCCTACTTTGATCGTGGTATTCTCATACGTGTAATTCAGATAGGCTTTACCGAGGAAGAGATAGTTTTTGAACCCATCGCCATAGAGTGCCGGGTCATAACTTGAACTCCCCGCCACCTCTGCATCCTCGTCATGGATATCAAATCCGTACACCCCGTAAAGCGCCGCGGTCGCGGTCAAGCCATGAAAGTCCGGTGTTTTGTACCCTATATATCCGCCTGTCGCCAGTGAGTTACGGTTGTTCTCGATAGAACCTTTGTAGGTCCTGTCGATATAGAAAGTACGCGATTGTCCAAACACCGTACCATAATCGACTTCCGTCTCCGCTGAAGGCGCGGTTTCCTGCACCGGCGCGATCTCTCCGCCGGCTGCAGCCAAACTTACTGCAAGTGAAGCAGCAAGACTCATCTTGATCAGTTTCATATTTCTCCTTTTAGCAGAACCCTTTGTATAGCCTTTTATCTCAATAATAAGGTTTGCAAAGGATTCAAAATTCCAAACATCTATATCATAAAAACCGAACATAGCATTAACATAGCATAGCGGTTTTCGGTGAAAATTACGGAAAAAAAAGTAAAAATATGTATAAAATCGTTACATACTAGTCGGGAGTTATAGTCAAAGTAAAGAAAACTGAATAGATGACGATTTAAAGGTTGTGTAGGATCAGTGTTTTGCGAGTTTATACCCTATCCCCTTGATACTGACGATCAGATCCTCCTTGAGCGCCTGGCGTACCCTGTGCATCTCGGCCCTGATCGTTGCGGCATCCACATGGATATCATCCCATACATAGTGCCTGAGCATATCGAAGTCCACCACCCTCTCCACATTGGAGGCAAGCAGACGTATGATCTGCTGATGTTTGGGTTTGAGTTCCTGTTCGACATTGTCAAAGAGCAGCCTGTCCTTCTCCAGGTCATAGCTGTACATCCGACTCAGCTTGACGATGCTCTTTGAGTGGATATCCGCCATTTTAAGCAGCCTTTCTATATGCAGGGTGAGCTCTTTGAGGTGAAAGGGTTTTTTGAGGTAATCATAGCATCCAAGCTCGTAGGCCTTTGAGATCTGTTCGATCTGGGTGATCGCCGAGATAAAGACCGTGGGGACATGGATCTTCTCTTTCTGGAGTTTTTCAAGCAGGGAAAGGCCATCGATCGAAGGGGTATTGATATCGAAGACAAAGAGGTCATAAGCGGTTTTTTTGATCTGCTGGTAGGCCTCCTCCCCGTCTTCAAAAGCATCGACGATATACCCCGTTGCCGTAAGATACTCAACAATGGCACTCTGGAGCATCAGCTCATCTTCAAGCAGGAGTATTCTCATCTTTTTTCCCTTTCTTAAACCGGTAACTGAAAACCGTCATCGCTTCACTGGAAACCACATCGATCATGATCCCCTCGTTTTCGCAGATCTCCCCTACGATCTCAAGCCCCAGCCCAAAGCCTGTTTTGACCTTGTCTTCTCTATGGAACGCCTCAAAGATCTTCTTTGTATCCTCGATCTTTTTTGACCGGGTCACAAACCGCATCACGATATCCCCTTCCTTTTCATCAAGCTCGATCCTGATATCCGTTCCCCTCTTTGCATATTTTATTGCATTGGAGAGATTGTTGTCAATGATGCGCTGCAGTTCAAGATCGTTGAACCAGATACTCCCGCACTCGCAAAGCTCCGTCACGATCCCATGCTCATTGCTGTGTGCGATCTCCTCGAAAAATTTGATGCGCGAAAGCAGATAGGCTTTGATATCGATCCACTCTTTTTCATAATGAAGTCGGTCTTTTTTCACCATATAGCTCAGGTCTTCATAGATCGTTGAGATCATTTTGGCTGCCGCTTCGATCTTGGTGAGATACCTGTTCTCTCCATGCTTCATCTTATAGATATCGATATGGGTCATGATCACCGCCAGCGGTGTGTTGACCTCATGGATCGAGTGCTTGATGAAGCTGTCCTGAGCTGCGACCAGCTTCTCATTATACAGCATCTGGTCTTGAAGTTTGGCGGTTTTTTGCAGTACTTTCTCCTCCAGCGAGACATTGAGCTCCCTGAGCTCCCTGTTTTTTTCATGGATGGCGCTCACCATCTCGTTGACATAGGCGACGAGTACCTGAAACTCCTTGATCTTGATCTGCCGTTTATCGATCACGATATTGTACAGTACCGACTGCCGAAAAAAGTCCCGGAAAGTCGACATCTCTTTCTGTATGATGCCGTTGATCAGTTTGATCCCGCCCCAGGCGATCCAGAAGAGGATGGACGAGAGGGTCAGCACCTCCATGATATATCTGATCAGACGCTCCTTCATCTTCTCTTTTTTTTCATTGATCATCGCATCGATCTCATCGAGGTAGACACCTGCCCCCACCAGCCAGTTCCACGGTTTGTAAGAAGAGGCGTAAGAGACCTTGGCAGAGAGTCGGGCATTTACCGGGTTCTCCCAGAGATACGCTACATACCCTCCTCCGCTTTCAGCCTCGCTGATCAGCTCTTTGAGGATATATTTGCCGTTGGTATCCTGAAGTTCTATCATGTTTTTGCCGCGGTTGCCGGGTTTGTTGGGATCAGAGATGTTAATCCCCTCCAGCGTATAGATAAAGATGTAGCTGCTCCCGCTTTTGCGGTCAAAGAGGTGTTCTATAGAGTTGATGACGTGTGCTTTGATCTGATCAGGATTCAATTTCCCGTTCATCGTCGTGTCGGAGTAGCTGATATACTCCAGGACCCTTTGTGTCTCCTCTTTGGCTTTTGCTTTCTGGGTGGCAAGGTAGGCATTGCGAAGATGGATCGATTCCTGTTCGAAGTCGCGGTACTCCTCAAAGATCACCAGGAAGGTAAAAAGCAGTGCGAAGAGAAAAAGTACAATGATCCCTAACAAATTGATCGAGTGAAGGCTCAGGTTGCTCAGAAATTTTTTCATTGTACCAGGGTAGCCCTGTCAGATGATGATCTTCTCTGCGACATCCAACCCGAATCCGCCCAGCCCGACAAACTCTGTATCTTTGTTGGTGGTAAGCAGATTGATGTTCCTGATGCCCAGGTCTTTGAGTATCTGGGCACCGACACCGAACTCTTTGGCCTGTTCATGGGAGATCACTTTGGTATCAAGGAAGACAAGTACGCCGCCGTTTTTTTTGAGATAGTCAATCGCATTGTTCAGGGCCTGATAGCGTCTGTCATCCAGCACAAGATCGATATCCGACCCGATATTGTGGAACTTTACATTGGAGGTCTCATGGGCTTTGTAGAACTGGATCACCGTATGTGTACGCCCCAGATGGTCACCATAGGTGATCTTCTCGACCTTCATCCCTCGAAGCAGCGACTCCTCTTCTTTGATGCGCTTTACAAGCTTCTCATTTGCCAGACGGTACTCCACGATATCGGAGATATAGACGATCGGCATATTGTGTTTTTCCGAGAAGATCTCCAGATCGTCCATGCGCGCCATCGTCCCGTCATCTTTGATGATCTCACAGATCACTGCTGCGGGTACAAGTCCCGCAAGCTTGCAGAGGTCCACAGAACCCTCCGTATGCCCGGTACGTACAAGCGTCCCGCCGTCTTTTGCAATCAGAGGGAAGATATGCCCCGGACGTACAAAGTCATCAGGGTCGGTCAGAGGATTGGCAAGTTTGCAGATACAGTCATCCCTCTCCGCCGCAGAGATACCCGTAGAGGCTGTAGCCGAGTCTATCGAGATCGTAAATGCCGTTTCATGTGCCGATACGTTTTTGTCCACCATCGGTACCAGTTCAAGCTTTGCAGCGATCTCTCTGGTAACGGGTGTGCAGATAAGCCCTCTTGCTTCTTTCGCCATGAAATTGACAAGCTCGGGTGTCGAAAAGGTAGCGGCATAGACAAGGTCACCTTCGTTCTCCCTGTCCTCATCATCCATCATGATGACCATCTTTCCGCTTTTGATCTCTTTGATCGCTCTCTCTACCCGTGCTATCGCTTCAGCTGACATTGCATCTCCCATTTGTCTGTATATATACTATAATCTAGAATTCTTTGAATTAAGTAGGTGTATTATACCTTTTCCATCTTCATCTATGCAATCAATGCAAAAAAAATTTAATAAATTTTAAAGAAATGAAAAAAATCCTTGACAACATCCCTGTTTTGGGCTATAATGCCGTCCACATAAGCAATACAGCCTTATGAGAAACAAGCTTATTGGGGTATCGCCAAGCGGTAAGGCCTCGGTTTTTGGTACCGATATTCGGGGGTTCGAATCCCTCTACCCCATCCACTCAGGATTTTAAATCCTTACTTTTTAACTGTCGCGGGATAGAGCAGCTTGGTAGCTCGTCGGGCTCATAACCCGAAGGTCGTTGGTTCAAATCCTTCTCCCGCAACCAATCTTCAATATATAATCTTTAACATTTTATATAGATTAACTGTCGCGGAATAGAGCAGTCTGGTAGCTCGTCGGGCTCATAACCCGAAGGTCATTGGTTCAAATCCTTTTTCCGCAACCAATCTCAATCATTAAAATTTAATCCGCCCATTCAAATCATAAGTGCAATTCACCTCAATTAAGCAGCTACTTCTTTGGCAACTTCTCTAAAAAATACTTCATAAGGTGTTCTATAACCGAGTATCTTTCTTTAAGTTCTTTGGGTGTTATAAATGCAGTCATGACTCTACCTTGTGTGTAAAATAACCATCTTACTCACGTCTATGTTCAGAGCCACAGTAGTTGGTACCATTCCAGTCAAAGACCTAAGATGGTGCAAGAGACAGAAGCGGCAATTCAGGTGAAGCTACTTCAAGCCGACCCCTACAGCCACACTTCTGCCATTCGTTTAGTATATCACATTTGGTTTCAGTATAACTTTCTACAAATTACTCTATCTCTTGCTAAAAACAATGATAGACCCCTTACTTGAATGGGCGAATCTCTGATAGCTTGATTGATCGTCTCTCCATCGATATTAACTAGATAGTTTTCTCCAATATCTCTTGAGCAAACCAATCTTCTACACATCCAAAACCTAAACCTCCAGATACTGAGGAACTTTCTACATATATATGAGTTTGGTCATTAGAGTCCATGCTTATTTTATAGCGCTTATCATCTAATTTATCTATCTCTATTTTAAAAAACTCTAGTTCTCTAAGTGTGCTCTCGTCAGTATGAAATTTATCTATGGTCAACTTGCCATCAACAATAATTGTTATCCCCATTGAAGCAATATTTTTATTTTGCTTCATCAGTTTTTCAATTGGATTATTAGGCATTGGTAAAAATATTCTAAATTCTATGGTATTTCGATCTACACGCATATTATCTAAATGAAAATACTTTAATTGAAAAATATCCTCATTTTTATATATTGTCTTAAGAGCTTCAGTCCCTTGATGAATATTTTCTAAAAAATACATTTTTACTCCTTTCAATTATTAAATGGATAATGTTCTTCTGTACCTGGTACATTCCCTGTTCTAGTATTTTCAACAGGGCGTACATTGAAGTGAGTACCTTGATCACCAATTCCCTCTTCGCCAAATTGATGTCCAGCACTATGATCTTGTATAATAATCTTTGAACCATCTTCTCTTGTATACTGATACTCCTTTGTCCAAATATCATTACCATTTTCATCCTTTATAATATTACCCTGTCTATCTTTCATTAATACACTGTTGTATTGTTGATATTGACCAGTTCTTTGATTATACACCATATCAGGCTGTTGACTCGCCGGAATATTAGCATCACGTTTAGCCTGCTGAAAAGCTCCTTTTCTATTAACAAGTATGACGGCAGCTATACCTGCAGTAGGTGCTATATCTTTAATAATCGTACCTGCACCATCACCATAAATTCCATCAAAAATTTCTTTATCTGTTTCACCTATTCCTAAAGTAGTTTCTGCATAGTTGGCTCCATCTTTTGCAGTATCTTGAAAACGACCCAATGTAGCATCATAGGTTGTCTCTTCTAAGTTTTTGTCTTTATTGGCATTTATCTTGTCATTGGCATATTCAAGCACATCATTCAAATTTACATCAAACTTCTTTTCTATTGCATCTTTAAGCTTATCCGGATTACTTAATAATTCTCCTGTTTTTTCTTTGGCTGTTTGTTGTGCGTTTTGATAAAGTTGTGGATCAGCTTGTAGCGATTGCACCGCGTAGCGGCTTGGATCATAAAAATCTCCATTTTCCGTTGTAAAAAATACTTGCTGTTCTCCTCTAGTATTTTCAAAAGTATCATTTTCACCTATGTTCTCAGCAATAAATGTTTGTGCAACAGCATCATCTTCACCCAAAGCAATATTCCAAATAGCATCAACGTCTCTAAGAGCTTGTTGTGCTAACCTATCTTTAGCTTCTTCTAAACTAATACCTTCTTGGTCAGCAAATTTTTTAGCATTATCATTTATCCACGTTATCTCAGCCTGATGCAGCTGTCTGTTATCCTCCACAGCCACACTTCTGCTATTCGTTTAGTATATCACATTTGGTTTCAGTATAACTTTCTACAAATTACTCTATCTCTTGCTAAAAATAATGATAGACCCCTCTATCTACATACTCATCGATGCTTGGAGGAAAGAACATCTGTTGTTTTCGGTTCTGCCCCTCTTTATAGATATTCCCCATATCTTAAAACCTCTTCAATCCCCTGTTTTATGGGCTATTTATAGGTATAATTATACCGTTTAGGGGCAGTTTTCGGTGTTAAATATCTATTTTTTAGACGCTTTTTTGGGGAGTTCTTTCACAGTCTCAGGAGATATGGAACGAGTTGAGAAGCCAAGAAGCCTCTTTTTTTTCTAGATACATCTTTTACTTTAGTGACTGACAGCCAGGATATTTCATATTTATTTCACTATCACAGGCATTCCTTTTTGGAAAATCAATATCTGTTAATTCCTGCCAATATGTTGCAGAATATTTAAAACCTTTATAAAGCATACATTGTTCCATTATAATTCTAAGCTTTATGTATTCATCTTTGGTAGCATAGTTCCTAATTGGATATCCACATTTAGAAAGTTCTATCTCATTCATCCTTTGCGTATAACCCTCTTTTTTCCAACTTAATGCTGCAGGAGCATTAGGTGCATCTATATATTTCAACCCACACCCCACTAACAAATATGTCACAACTAAATAAATTATATATTTAAACTTCATCCCTAATCCCTTGCTTCAATTAATTGGTTGGTGAAACTAGAATAGTAGTACTTTTTTGTCCATCACCCCAAGCTTCATCTGTTTTTTAGCGACTGACAGGCTGGACTTACATAATTCAATATTTTTTCGACTTCTTGACATACTTCTGAAGGCGCTGAATATATTCTATTAGGTGCCAACTCTTTCCAATATGTATCTGAATACTTAAACCCTTTATTCAGCATGCATTGCTCCATCTTAACTTTTCGAAGAATATATTCATCTTTGGTAGTATAGTTCCTAATCGGATATCCACACTTAGAAAGTTCTATCTCATTCATCCTTTGTGTATAACCCTCTTTTTTCCATTTTAATGATGCAGGTGCAGATGGTTTATTAAAAGTTCTCATGCTACATCCACTAATAAAAAATAATAATACAATTATAAATATGTTTTTCATTTTCACCTTTCTAATTATTTGGTTTTACCTCTATTTGTCTACTTCCATCTATAGTTCCCCATCCTTTGATTCTTTTTTCTTCTTCAGTATTTACTCCATAACTACTATGTGAATCTGGGAATCCATAACTATCAAGTCCACCTGTTGGCTCATTGCTTCCAATTGACGTACCAACCAAATCTGTTGTGTGTGTTGACTGATATACCGTACCTTTTCCATTTGTTGCTGTATTGACCCTGTTTGCCATGTTCTGTGCATTTGCAGCAGCTCCATTAAAGGTTGCCGACTCTATAGGCAAATTGGTTTCGCCATTATTGAGTGAATCAGCAATAGCGTTACTATCTGTTAACGAGCCCCTGCAAGAAAAGAGGTGATGCTAATGCTATTTTACCTTGTCCTTTTTATGATTCTCTGGACTGTTGCCTGATTTAATCCTAATACTTTAGCGATCATATGCTGAGAATATCCTTCCCGGTATGCTTGGAGAATAAGAGTGTTTCTCTCTTTCTTATCTTGTGTTTTTGACAGTATCTTTCTTAATGTCTCTTCATCAGGTTTATTGTCTATATTTGGAGCTTCTATTAAACTTGAAGCTTTTTTAAGTTCTTGTAGTTGTGATGTATTCACTGCTGAATCTAAAAATACTTTGATCGCTTCTCTATCTTCTTTGTAGTGATATACGATCCAGCTCTCTTTTAGGCATTCGTCTGTTTTGTTCTGGTTTAAAAAAACATGTGCACTACTGTATGGATACTCTTCTACATTTTTTACTATCTTGGCCTTGAGCGGGTTTTGTTCAATATAAAGTATCAGTGTATAGAGATATGCTTCATCTGTCACATACCATGATTTAAATCTTCCCTGCCACAGGTGTCCTGATCTATGGTATTTTTTATTAAAATAGATAGCATAGTTCATATTGAGCTGTCTCATGAACTTTGAAAGGTTTTCATGTTCAATCGCTACAAGCAGGTGATAATGGTTACTCATCAGGCAGTAGTTATGAATGATAATGCCATAGTTTTTGGCCTGAAGACAGAGCAATGCTATAAAATACTTATAATCTTCCTCTTCTTTAAAAACCGTTCTTTGTTCTACACCTCTGTTGATGATATGGTAATACCCCGGTATCTCTATACGTGGTTTTCTTGGCACTGTATCTTCCCCAAATTTTTAATGCTTCATTATATCTTATTTGATAAAAATAGCATTAGCATCACCTCTTTACCTTCTTTACCTTACCTTTAAGGTTTATATCCGAATGTATTGTCAAAAAGTATCATAAAAAAATACTTTTTGGTATCACATTAGTTGAACATAAACATGATACTGTTTAGTATCATTTAACTTATACTAAGTTCGATACATACCATGGGTACACCAGAAGAGCAAAAATGTCATTTACAAGAACAAATGTAAATTTTATAATAGGTTCAATAGCATTATTTCTAGAGTGAATAATATTTATATCGTGATGTGTCATGGAAGGTTTACTGATGTATTTTCCCTCTCTCCCATCTAGCGATGGATTTTAACGTTACTGTTTGCCTGACTTCCGTATGCACTCCCATCGGGGACGAATGGGAGCGAGGTGAAGGAGTGTGGCGGTGGCTCATGGGATGGCTGCTCCTTTCTTTTGGGTTGCGTTATTTATCTTTGGTTGTTTTGGGTGGGATGATTATATAGCATTAGTATTAGCATCACCTGACACCTCTACCCCTATTTTTTATTTGTATAAAACTACAAACAACCTTAAATATAAGGTCTAAAGATTTCAGTTAATTCAGGAATGTTAAACTTGACTACCATATCATAAGGAGAAATTCCTGCAATATTTTTATGGTGAGGATTTGCACCCTTTTTTAAGAATTTTTCTATTAATTCTAAAGGGATTTTTGGATTCCTAACGGCTTCAAAAAGAGGTTGGTTTCGATACTTTTTATCTTCGAAATCTAACCTCACATCTAAATCTAATAACATTTCTATAAGATAATAACGTTCAGTACAAACACGGTTTGTTAATATATAGTCTAATGCGGTATACCCATTATTATCCTGATGATTTATATTGCAATTATTTTTTATTAAAAATTCTGCAATATTTAATTGTTTTTCAGAAATTGCATTCTGTAATAAAGACTGATTATATGCACTAATTTTATTGCAATCCTTTTTAGGGTTAAACCTTTCAATAAACTTAGTATCTTTCCCTTGTTCTATTAGATAAAATAAACTATTTTCATTTTGATTCATACTGTCGTCCTCGATTTGTTGATGGAAGTTCTGGCCTATAGTTATTTGGATTACGATACCATTTTAAAAACTCTTCCTTAGTCATACCACCAGTGGTATAATCAAAATGTACATCCCTATATTGTTCTTCTGGTAAATGTCCCATATCCCATTGACCATTTCTTGGTATGGATGTATCCCATATAATCTCTTGTCTTGTAGGATCATAGACCTTTCCATCTCTTTCTATCGCATTGTTCCATACAGCTTCTACCTGACCTGTCTCATATGGCGGTCTGCTTGTTTGATATGGCAATTGAGATAATTCATCAAGTACTTCTCCAACTGAACCATCGCCAGTAACCCTAGATATATCAGGTGCAATCCCATCAACCGCATTATTCAAACCTTTTTTAAGAGCTTGTTTTCCTTCAACTGCTCCAGGCATTAGAACAGAAGCTGTTATACTTACAGCTTCACCATAGTGTTGAGCTGCACTTACATCATCATTCAGGAGGGTATCAAGATCTCCTTTGGCTTTAAGCTCTGCTATTTCCATACCCACATCTTGAAGCCCATCAATAGGATTCATTGCAAAATCCAATAGCCCTTCACCCACTGCTCCTATTGTACCAAATGGATCCTTTTCAAATGTATATGCCAACTGGGTAAATGGATTGAAGGCACCCTCACCATAATCAAGTATAGACGCATCATTTGAACTATCAGATAGATTCAGGTATTGAGTATAAAAGTCCTTATTCTCATAGAACCCCTGTAAATTTGCATAACGGTTTTCATACTCGTAAGAATCAGGGCTGAAACCATGAGTCAAATAAGTTCCAGTCGGACTGTTAGGATCATTATATTCAAGTGTTGATGCATCTGTGTAGTTTTGTTGGATAAAATCTCTTGCATCATCATAATCAAAGTTATCATCTACTCCCAGAGCATCATAGTAACTCTTGTCTACTAGCGAGGCACCACCTCTTGCCAAGATAAGTGCTGCCTCTTCTAAAGAAAGTTCAATACCATTTTTCTCTTTATAATATTCAGCAAAAGCTTCGATATTTTTTTCGTCTTCCAACCATGTTCTCTCAGCTTGGAGTAGTGCCCTATTATTCTCAACCGCCACACTACTAGCTATACCGCTTGCAGCGATATCTGTATTACTGCCTCCCGTAGCAGATGTGAGTACACTTGACCCAAGAGAGAGGATGGCTGATACGGTTTCTTTTTGGTCTGCATCAAGCTTGTTTGTATCATCCGTGTCATAGAGTAGTTTACTTAGCATCGGAGCCAATGCTTCACTTCCTCCTGCACTGATAGCAGCACTCAGTGCATCATTGCCTGCTGCACCTGCTACCAGTCCTGCTACGATAGTATGTGCCAGTATATGTGCAGCACTTCCTTCTTCAGCTCTATCGCCGTTATCAAAAGTGTTGAGGAACTCATTTTCTTTAAAGTACTGTCCTATTTCATAAACGATAGCAGGACTCAGTGTATTGGCTACTGTTCCCAATGCATCATCAGCAGGAGTATAAAGTGCTCCGCTGATACTGTCTACCAATACACCAAGCTGTTGCATGTCCTCTACGGTTTTATAAGCCTCAGCGATCTGTTCTTTTGTATATTTACCGCTTTTGTCTTCGATGATCTCATTTGCATTATCAATCTTGGTATTGAGGTATGACTTGACCTCCTGTCTTGTCGTATCGAAGGTCTGTGTGACCCTTGTCTGCACATCCAGTTCTTTTTGAACTTCTGCTGCATCGAAGTTGTTGACCAGTGCACCGCTGTCGGTTTCAAGTGTACCTGTCGTGGTATCGGTATGTACCTGTGCGATGATCTCTTCGGTGCTTGTACCTGTAGCCTTTTGAGCTTTCTGGTCGGTGACCTTGATGTTGGAGGTATTGATCGCTGACTTGGTTATAGATGTCTGGCTCTCGCCCTCGCTTCCGTAACCTACTGATTTGTTTGCACCTGAGCTATCAGGGTTATAGTATTTACTGTCCTGGGCATCGGCATTGTTATAGCTTACCCCTCCGCTTATACCGATACTGTCACCTTCATAATGCAAGAATTAAGGGGTCTATCATTGTTTGTATCAGTTTGGGTTGACTGCCTTCCTGCCATATTTGATAAGTTGTAGTTGTTTTATGTGCTTTTTTATAGAATGCAAGTTGGTCTAGGATCGTTGTAACACTTTCTTTTTGAAGCAGTTTCAATATCTCTTTGGCTGTAAAGGATTTGAAGTGTCTCATACTTTTAGCGATATCTTCACTACTTGCCACCAAATGGATATGGTTTTCAAGTATCACATAGGCATAGAGTTTCAGATTTTCTTCTCTTTGTATATGTTTTAGACTATCAAGGACGATATCTACACTGTCCTGACGTGTAAATATCGGAAGCCAGTTTAGTATCGTGCAAGTAAAAAAGTGCGGATGTGTAGATTCATAGATTTTATAACGACTTCTTCCCATCAGATATTGTAGCGACTTTATACTTGCTGGTTTATTGACGGTTTGATATGCATTCCCATCGGGAGAGAGTGTGAAAGAACACACCCCTTCTCGGCCTGAATCTGCCTTAATATAAAGATTTTTTTCTAAAAGAGCCATATATCTGAATAATAGTAAAAAATCATCCAAATAAAGTCTAAAATGAGCGATA
>Ga0265294_10000436_pt1 | contig 55761 bp, 48 predicted proteins | sample MunlanPumphouse3_FD_192504 | JGI IMG/M metagenome (GOLD analysis project Ga0265294, IMG submission 192504) | Groundwater microbial communities from a municipal landfill in Southern Ontario, Canada - Pumphouse #3 | ecosystem: Environmental > Aquatic > Deep subsurface > Groundwater | place... | reverse complement strand
ACGTTTTTACGAAACACTGTAGCCTCGGTCCCGGCCCGCCGCCCTACAGCTGCGGCTCGTATTGCAACCCAACAGACGCTCTCTCCGACAAAGTTTACGGCAAAGCCGGCCTATTGCCCGGGGTCGGGGTCGGGGTCGCTATCGGAATCGGTATCGAAAAACGCGTAAAAAACGACTCCGACTCTGACTCCGAGTTGCATGGCACCACCTATCGACTGCGAAACCGACCTTCATCCAGCACATGCCGCTCATAGAGCGGCTACTACACTATCGGCCGACACCGTTACTTGGATCCTGTTCCAACTTTATACAATTGGAGGCGCGGGATATATAGGATGATGACAGCCCGAATGACTATCCACGCCGAATCCTTAACTTTTCATCTGCCAGGGAAATATTCGAAGGAGAAATGGGAAGCTGTCAAGCATAATGAAGTTTGTCGCATTTAACGTTGCAATCCAGCCCAGCCTTCAGCTTTTCCTGAAGTGTTGCCAAGCTCCCAGTGTACACATCGCGAGGAAGGGTGCCTTGCGCGCGGCAGATAGCAGCGGCGATCCCTACGACTTCGCCCATCATGCCTGTTGTACACTGAACTCGGAACATGGCGAGGGATAGGTGACTTTGGCTAACGTTACGACCCGCCATGAACAAATTGCGAATATTGTTCGAATAGAAACAACGGTAGGGGAGATATCTTACCGGATGCTGCTGTTTCAGATTGTGATGAGCAACACTGCGAAAAGGCCACTCTGGAAACTGTTCCGCGTTTTTGGGAGAAGGCACATGAATATCAACTCCCCATACACAGCCTACGGCAGCGTCTGGGTACACCTCGCCTGACTCAATATCCTTTTGGGTGAAGATAAGATCTCCCTCCAGACGGCGTGACTCGCGCTTGCCAAGATTATAGGTCACCCAATCAAGCTTTAGATTCTCATATTTCTTTCGATTATGATGACGGTTCTTCTGAAAATCCCAGTTTCCATATATCACGCGGAACCATGAATCGCGAATAGACTCTGTTTCGGCCGCATTGTTTTCGAAGAAACCAGCCTCCCAGTTCCAGATTGACCCAGTGGCATTTTGGCAGGATTCCTCATTGAATTGTACGGCCCAAGGGCAAGCAGGAAATGGTGAACTATCGGAGGTTACCTTTGAACTCCATGGCAGGCTAGCTCCTAAAACCTGCTTGTCTGCCTTTGGCGGCGCACTCGATTCACCAAACTCCGACTGCGCTTCACGACCCATACGGAATTTGGCCCTGGCCATAACTCCAAGATTGCCGTCTCCTGTGCAATCTGCAAATAGTGGCGCCTCCAGCAGTAACTCCGTGCCAGTTCTCTGTTCGACCGCCATTATGGATTCAATGATTTGATCTTTTATCTGAATCTCCGTGACCTGAGTCAGCAGGAATAGATCGATGTTCTTTTCGGCTTCCACCAGGCCTTGCTTGCCACGCTTATCAGTCTTGATTAATTGCACGATATTTCCAATTTTAGGATAGAGCGGATGATTTGTGGCTCCAGAGATTGGAATGCCGATTTCAGAGCTGCTGTTTCCACCGAGAACAGGGCGGTTATGCACCAGCGCAACCTTGCATCCAGATCGTGCTGCGGCAATGGCGCAGCATATCCCCGCAATCCCACCACCGGCAACCACAAGGTCGTATTGCTTTTTGATCGCCGTCTTTATCGATAAACCAAGAGCTTTTCTGCGAAAATCCCGCAGATCCTTGCCCGCCTCTGGCGGAGTGAACTCGGGATCGCTGGAGAGGATGATGGCTTCGCAACGGCCTTCGAAACCAGTCAGGTCATTTAGGGTCAGTTTGACTTTCCCCGCATTGAGTTGTAAGAGGCCGCCGTCCTGCCAATGCCAATCGCCCTTTCCAACACCAAAATTCGTAGCTAGCATATGCTCGGCAATTTTTAGACGGAATTGGCCAGGCCCGTGCGGATGAACCCAGTCACGTGTTCTGACCCATACGCGGTACTTGGCGGAACATGGAATCTCTATAGTTGTTGATGCGTCTTCAACAGGAACGCCAGCGCCATGGGCCAGCAGGTAGGCGGAGCCTATCTGGTCGAATGACTGCGTATCAAGCACCCAGCCGCCCAGATCTTTAAATGTTTCCGTATCGACAAGGAGGCTGTGTCCGTTTTCTGATGCCTGACAAAAGGCCGTCATTGGTAACCACGGTAGAAGCACTCCACCTGCCACAGCACTACCACCCATCATAAAATGTCTTCTGCTTGTGTTGGTGTTCAGCATCTCTCTATCATCAGGCTTTCTCATAACGTGTTTTTCCTTATGTCGAACTATAAAATTATCGTGTATGCGGCTTTTCCCGTAACCGCTCTTTGAACAGCGCGCCATCCTGCTGCTTTATTTGTACGCGCTTAGATCTTTGAGACGGATCACCTGCCGGATCGCCTTCATCTCGGTCAAATGCAGCGCGCGAGGCGGCAGCGACACCGCCACGCCCGTGACCTTGATCGGATAGGCCACAGCCGTTCTTTTTGATTTTTCCCAGAGGTTGTCGATACTGCCCGTCGACAGGTCGGGCACCGGCGATTTCTCTGTGATCGGCATGCGTAGAAAGTTCCAACCCTCAAAGTTGATTGTGGCCAAACGAGCATCGTAATCAAAGACCGAGCCGCCATGATCGGTGGTGCCGCACGACAGGCGTCTGATTCCGTTGGCATCCTCAATCTCCCAGTACACTTCGCCCCAGCCCGAATTGCCCTTGACCCACAGCCCCAGAGTCGTCGGCTCGCCATCGACAGTCACCGGTTCGTTCAGACGCAGCACGGCGTACTCGCTCATGATATCTGGCAAGCCTGCCTGCGGATGCAGCTCGACTTCCAGGCACTCTCCTTTTTCCTTGTCTTTCACCTGGCGCAGGCTGAAGGTGCCAGCGGTGCGGTATGGTAGAGTCGATTTTTTCTCTGTCCACGTCGTCTCTTCCAAGAACGGATCCTTTCCAAGGACTAGCTGCCAGTCGTCCACCCGATCCATGGCGGTGACTATCCGCAGGTTGTCGGGAGGCGTGTCCTCCGGGTAAGTCCGACGACCACTGCTGAGGGTGCCGACTGTGCCGTCGGTGATGAGGTATTGTGCCGCCGGCCCGGCGGTCATGTGGAATCGCTTTAGAAAGGTCGAGGTTTTTTTGACTCGTCCGTACAGATCAACCAGCTCGATATCCGCGCCTCGTTCGAAAATCAATTCAAGTTCTGCCGTGCCGCGCCCAGTCCAAACTGTATAGACTCTTCTTCCGTCGGGACGGGAGAATTCCAAGGCATACACAGAGTTGCACGCGGTGGGCATTTCCCGAATAAACGTCACCCGATCAAGAATCCGGGTTAGCGTTGCCACGGCAACGTAGGATTTTTTCGGATACAGAAGCGGATAGCGTCGGCAGAAACACACCGCGCCCCAAAAGCTGGAGTTATACACATTGCCGGCATCGTAAAGCCCCCCGAGGTTTATGTATGGCGAACTGTAGGCAAATGCCAGCAGCATGTCGCGCGCATACCACTCAGCCTGCACCTGCTGTCCCAGCAGGCGGTCGTGACGGTAGTTGACCTCCGGACAGCAGGCGACCCCCCATTTATGGTAGCCGTATTTCCTGGCGACCTCCCGCAGCATCCAACCGGCCTGAAACCCGCCCGCCCATAATTTTTCAGGCTGTCCCGTGCGTCCGACGGTTTCCACGCCGACATAATCGGCATACGCCTCCGGAAACTTCCGGCGCAGCAGCTCGGCGACCAGCTCTGAGCATCCGAGGCTGTTTCCGACCAGGATCTTGAGCTGCGGGAAACTTTCTCTGAGGATGCGGGCATACCGCATCGCCTTCTCAAACCGTTCGTCCGCGCCAGGCTGTTCGTTTTTAGTATCCTGCGTCAACCCGATCAACTCGGGGGCTATCTCGTAGGGTCTTTTCGCGCTCTCATAAAAAATCATGGCGTGATCGTTATGGGGGTAGCGCGTGAGAGCATCCGCAATATACTTTTTGATATCCTCGTCAGACTTTTCTTTTGCCAGCATGGCTTGGGGCCAGGCCAAAGAACCGCATGTGGTGGTGAACTTCCACGGCGCGCACTCCGCCTCGGTCGCAAACCCCGCGCTGCCGCCGCACCGGCGGAACCCCGCTTTCAGGGCCAACGGCCCAGTGATGGCAAGGTCGCGTGGAGAATAATGCCAAGGCCACTGCCCTGTGCTGAATGGCGACTCATAACCTGCCTGGCGCGTGTCGGGGCCGAGCAGCGCGAACGAGGCCGTGTGACTGAGGAGGACCCTTTGTCTCTGTCGCAGCTCAAACACGATTTCGTACCATCCCAGCCTGCGTTGAATTAAGGAAACCAGCACAACACGCTCGCCCTCTCCGGCTTTAAGAGAGATCTTTTCCGAATGGTCGCCGACTTTTTTTCCCTCCGCGTCGCGGATAGTCCAGCCCAGCACATAGTCGCCACTCTGCCGGACGCGCAGGGCCACCGGCAGCTCCGGCTTCTCGTCGTTGTGAAAAATGTTGCCTGGCAGGTTCTGCCGCACCTCCATCTCCACCGGCGGCCTCTCGAGGGTGATCCCGAACACGTGGACACCGCTCCGTGCGGTGGCTAGCGGAAAATGTCGGGCATCTGTGAAAGGGTGTGCCAGCGGTGTCAGGCGCCCCAGCACTTCAAAGTCAAGGTTGGAGCTGACCGGCTCGCCCTGCGCTTTCGGCCCTTTGTCGTCAAAGACAAGGTCTTGGATCTCACCTGATTTGATTGGTAGTTCAACCAGCCAGAGCGGGACTTGCCCGTCGCATACGGAGACTGACCCGACCTGCCGGATCGTTTCAGGCGGTTTTTCATCGCCTCGGGGAAGCTGAATGGTGGTGTCGGCCAAGCTGTCGCGCCCGCGGCCTCCCCATTCGCTCCCACCCGAGGTGAAGCGGGTCAGTCGCACGGTGAGGGAAGCGTCCTTTTCCGGATTGTCTTCGAGGGCACACAGGATCCACGCGCGAATATATTGTTCGGGGGGAACCGCAAACAGGAATGATTCCTTCTGGCCGTCGAACGCGCTGCGGAATGTGTAGCCTTCAAAGAGTTCCGCGTGTTCCGCCGTTATTCCCAGATCCAGGTTGGCAGTGGTCGGCGGTATAAAGGGAATCGTCTTGAGCAGCGGTTCATCTGTCATCTTCAGCCGGACATCAGCCATCGTCCCAGGCAGGGTCATCAGTTCTAGATCAAGTGGGCGGAATCGGATATCGGACGACACCGGAGCGCAGACAGTTTTTTCCGCCGTGCTTCCTTCTGGACAGGAAAAGACAATTTCCTTTAACCCGCCATTAGCTGCGATGGTGCCGGCGTACTGGTGATCCACAAGGCAGTCGAGCCGCTCGCCATTGAGCCGGAACGTCAGCGGGAACCGGTATCCCCGGGCCGAGGGCAAGGTACCCCAGCCGGCAACTGTCGCTTTCCTGGCCGCGTCTTTCAGAAGATTTACGTTGGGCCGCACATATCTGCGCAGGTTTTCCCGCCGGCCTGTGGAGATCCCGGCGATTTCGATCCCGGCATCCGCCAGGACGCTGGTTATGAGCGTTGTTCGTTTGTCCTCCTCTGAGCTTGGGATGATCAGGCTGAAGGGGTGCAGGGTGATGGCTGTGCTGGAGCCGTCCAAGCAGTGTGCCGCCAACTCAAGTCCGTTGGCCCCGACAGTCAACCAGGTCTCGGCTGTGCCCGTGTCTGTCGGTACCGCGACCTTCATGACGCGCGGCTCCGCAGCGGGCTGCGCCTCCTCAAGTTTCGCTGACAGATTATCGATATAGAGATCCCCTCTGGAGTTCCAGATGGAGAGACGAGTGACCGATTCGCCGGGCTTGATAATGGCGTGTCCTCTGTAATGCCGCATTTCTTCAGTTGGATGTGCGACGTGGATGCAGTCCTTGCCGTTCACCCGGACGAGGATCAGCCCGTCTGGGCCTCTGCAGTCAAAGCTGATGTCCATGATTCGCTCCGCCGCGGACGGCTTGATGGCGAGGCGTTGCTCGAGCGCCCCGCGCGTAAGGCGCAGCTCATGATCCGCCGGATCGGCTGCTTTTGCGGCGATTTCCAGCTTGGCCCCTTCGTCATATGTATGGACAGGAGACCAGAATGCAGGCAGCCGCTTGCCCGCGATCGCCCATTTTACGATTTCTTTTTTCACAAGGGTGGTCTCTTCGAAACCGCCGTTCTGAAGGATTTCCTGTTTTCCGCGTCCACTTTGCTCGGCGGATACTTGCGCGATATCGGCTCCGAGGGCTGTCGAAAACATAAAGCTGGATAAAAGTGCGCATGGGAGCATGACTCCGAATTTTTCCATTCCTTTTATTCCTTTTCTTTTTGAAAGTGCTGTGCTTTTAAATAGGACAGGCAGGTCAAAAGTTTTTAATTATATAATCAGATTCAAAATATCACTTTTGCCAACCAGCGGCAAGCATAAGAATCAAAATTCAATGGTTTCTATTGGGCCGGGATTTTGCTTTAATATATGACTTATGGCGGCGTTAATTGATAGTCATGTGATTGAGGAGATTCGGGCTCGGGTTGATATAGTGGAGCTGATCGGCTCGAGACTGGAACTTAAAAAGGCCGGTTCCTCTTTTATGGGGTGCTGTCCCTTTCATCACGAAAAGACACCCTCGTTCAGCGTCAACCCTGTGGGTCAGTATTACCATTGTTTCGGATGCGGCGTGCATGGGGATGTGTTTAAGTTTCTGCAGGAGCAGGATGGGCTGACTTTCGTGGATGCGGTACGGGTGCTGGCTGACCGAGTGGGGGTGACGATAGAGAAAAAGTACGATCAAAACGCTAGTTCCCGCAAGATGCTTTATGCACTGCATGCCGAACTGGCCGCGTTTTATCAGCGCTGCCTGCATCAGAGCAAAGGGGCCGCCAGAGCCCGGGCCTATTTAGAAGAACGTAAGCTGGATGAGAAAACAGTTGAGAGTTTTAGTATAGGGTTCGCCCCGGCGCGTCCGCGCAACGCAATCTTGAAGTGGGCTGAAAAGAACACCCGCCCTGTGGAGCAACTGGTTGCCGCCGGAGTTGTCCTGCCGCCACGCGAGGGGCAGCGTGGCGATGATTACTATGACCGGTTTCAAAGTCGCCTGATGTTTCCGATCTGCGACACTCAGGGGCGGGTGGTGGCTTTCAGCGCGCGCGTTTTAGAGCAAGGCAGCAAGGCAGCCAAATATGTAAACAGCCCTGAGACAGATATCTTTGTCAAAGGGCGGGTGCTGTACGGCCTGGACAAAGCCGCCGCGAAGATCGTCAAGCATCCGCGCCGTGAGGCGATTATCTGCGAGGGACAGATTGATGTGATCCGCTGCCATGCGGCAGGATTTGAAACAGCGGTGGCCTCGCAGGGCACCGCTTTCTCCAAAGAGCATGTCAAACTGCTGAAACGCTATGCGGATTGCGTGGTTATTGTGTTTGACGGCGACTCTGCCGGTAAGAAAGCCGCGGTCAGAACTGGAGCATTACTGCTGGAGGAGGAGATCCCCGTCAGGGTGGCCTCACTTCCGCCAGGTGAGGACCCGGATTCAATTATTCGCAGCCGCGGATATGAGGGTTTTAAGGCGATTCTTGAGAGCGCTCTCTCTATCACCGCCTTTCAGATCGCTTGTTTGAAAGAGCTGGAGCAGGCCCCTGATTCAATCGACGCCGTGAGCCGTGTCACGCATGGCGTGCTTGAAACCCTGGCAGGGTGTTCCAGCGCTGTTCTGCGCAGCTCGCTGCTGCAGGAAAGCGCTGATCTACTGCATCTGCCCCTCTCGGCACTGACGGATGATCTGGAGGCGTTGAAGGCGCACATCAGTAAACGCAAGCGTTATGCTGAGAAGCCATCCTTCCCTGCGCCGCTACAGACGCGCGCGGGGGCTGCGTCCGATGATGAGCCGCCCATTCCAGCTCTTCCGCCTGGTCCAGTGGACGATGAGGATTTTGATCTTATCCCTGAGTGTGCGGAGATAGCTCGCGCTGCGCCGATCAAACCGCCCAATGAGGCGGAGATGCTCCTGTGTGAGATGTTGATTGCGCATGAGCAGGAGGTGCCCGTACTGAATCTGGTGATCAACCACCTGCCTTATGACCTGATCGTCCACCCCTTTGCGAGGGGGGTGGTGCGAGCGATCATTGAGGGGTGTCGGAGTGGACGTGACATGCTGGCCGACCTCTATCGTAAAACCGAGGCTGAGCTGGTGTCGGTCTTTGATGATTTGCTCAACCACAAGCACAAGATGCTCTGCGCCACCGAGGCCACTCCGGAAGAGGCGGTTCAGGATATTATCAAACGGTTGTGGATCATCCATTACCGTAGTGAACAGGGGGCCCTTCCAGCCGAGTCAACTTCGGAGAATGATATGCGGCGTCTTAAACTTTCGTGTTTGATCAAAGAGCTGGAAACCGGGGCTTGGAGTCGGATTAATAAATATATGCAGATTCCTGAAGCGACGGCTTTAACAGCATCAGTACGCCGGGAGACGGCTAACTCTGCGGAGTTGCATGATGCTGAACCTTCCGAATATGAAGCGGATAACGCATTCGCATGTTCTTATCCAGATGAATTTCAATCCAGTGAGTGCCCTCCTGATGAAACACTAGATTTATGAAGACCTCCACTGTTGTGGCTACCTGCTTCTGGCTTTCGAGCTTGATCGGTACGCTTTTGCCCTGCCCCACCACGGTGATGCCGTCGGGGCCGATGATCTTGGATTTTTGTGAAAACTCGCCTTCTCCGGCGCACCAGCGATTCATTAGGCAAATTTTAGGGCATACTGGCTGCTCCGCCGGGAGGGTGAGACCATCAAAAATACCTATTAACATGAATTTTCCATTACGTTCCTGGCGAACATCATCGCACAAAACACTGGCTTGTAAATCTGGAATCATTGTTACCTCACAGTTGTACTACGTTGGTTGCGAGCTATGCTCGCGTAAAATTTAATTTTTTATCAGATTATAAGTATACGAAATTACCGCAGAAGAGCAAGGAAGAATTTTACTAGTTCGCTAAATTGTAAAAATGCATTAATAATATATTCAAACTCCTTCTCAGCCGGGTTATAGCTCGGCTGGGTTATACCGATCTTGTAGCGATTGTAATCATCTATGGCTTCGTGGTTGAACGGTAGCCTCGCAATCTTAGCTGCATTGCATTCTGTCGCATTGGTCGCTCACAGAGCGACTACTACAATGCGCAACAAACTGCAATGCCAAACCGGCTGCAAGAATCGTCATAGGTGTAGTAGCCGCTCTATGAGCGGCATTGCCTTGTCTGAAAACGCCGTTATCATAGCGCAGCTTGCGGGCAAATGGGGTGATTTGGATATCCGCGGATATCCGCCGGGGGGATTTATGGATGGTGAATTGTAAATTGTGGGTTATTTTGAGCTGGCCATATGTCGCCAAGCGCAGCCAGTATATCCGCTATGCGGTGGATGCGCAAGTATATCCTCCGCTACGCGGTGGATGCCAAGTATATCCTCCGCTACGCGGTGGATGCCAAGTATATCCTCCGCTACGCGGTGGATGCGCAAGTGTATCCGGGCTATGCGGTGGATGCCAAGTATATCCTCCGCTACGCGGTGGATGCCAAGTATATCCTCCGCTATGCGGTGGATGCGCAGTATTTTTCTTTAACGCAGCCATGCTTAGCCTTTGGTTCAGACCTACTACTCTACGCTTCGTTTTGTGAGTAAAAATTGGTTGCCTGCCCGTGCGTTGCACGCAGACCTACTATAAGACAGGCGGCTTGTTTCGTCATGATCCACCGCGTAGCGGCGGATATACTTCGTATCCACAGTTTGTTCGCCAGCAGTATGTCCGCCGCTATGCGGTGGACGAAAATTCTCACCTAAACAACTCCAACCAGGGTGCTTGGGCCACACATTGGAGATTTTCCTGTGAACCCCGACGTCCCTGTCGGTTTTTTGTTGATCGCCTTCATACCACGGCGCAGCTCTGCGAAGCAGACGAAGACGGGTCGGCTTTTTTGAATTATCAATTATCAATTATCAATTATCAATTATCTTAGCCGCCTTCATGCCACGGCGCAGCTCTGCGAAGCAGACGAAGACGGGTCGGCTATTTGGTCATTTGGGACTGGTGGCCGCGTCGGAGAAGCCCGGCACAAGCCACTGGGCGTCTTAATCGCCTTTCGGCTATTTGGTCACTTGAGACAAAAACTATTATTTGACAAGCTGAACAAACTTGCACTTGGTCTTAATCGCCTTTCGGCTATTTGGTCATTTGAGACAGTATGCCTTTTTAATTGTTGAAAGTCAAGGGGTTACGAGGGCGTTTTGGAGGGAGACCTTTTTTGATGCTTTTTTGACACTGTTTTTCACAAAATGTTACAACCTGAAAATGGTTAAAACGTACTTTAGTCATTGAATAACAACAACTTAAAAATCTCGGAGGCAGACAGGGGTTTTTGGCTGTTTTTGCCTGCCTCCAAACTAGGGCTTTGGGGGTGTTTCTCATCTCTCACGGAGGCGCAGAGGTCTCTGAGAGTAGCAGTATATTACTCGAAAATCTCTGCTGCTCTGCGAGAAATATTTTTAAGGTAGAAACCAGCTGTCGCTCCCTGAGCTTTAGCGATCAAGAAATAGAGGGGTAGAAAAATCTGTTGTCTACCTGTGCGTAGCACGCAGACAAGCAGCTCTTTGTCATGAGCTTTGTCGGGATGAAATGGATGCGCTACGTTGTTTTAAGGTAAAAAATGTAGAGGTAAAAAATGTGCATTACTTAGGGATGCTGTGCACCAGCTTTGCGCCTTTGAATCGTTGCTGGGAAGCTCTGAGAACTCTGAGCCTCTGTGAGAGATAAAATTGGCAGTCTGCCTGTGCGTTACACGCAAGACAGGCGGTTTGTTTCGCAAGCATCCACCGCATAGCGGCGGATATACTTTGCATACACAGTATGTCCGCCGGTACCACCCGGTGGACGAAAAAGCAGCGCGCTATTTACTCAGCATCCACCGCATAGCGGAGGATATACTTTGCATCCACCGCGTAGCGGAGGATATACTTTGCATCCACCGCATAGCGGAGGATATACTTAGCATCCACCGCGTAGCCCGGATATACTGACTACGGCATCAGAAAGAAGGGTTCAAATTTATTTAACTCCAAGGCGCGAATATATTTGCAGACTTCAGTTTCCATCACCTTGCGAAAGTCAGTATGTGATTCACCTGCCTTGAGCGCAAAGCGCCGCTTCATGCTCTGTTCATAGACCATGAAATACGGTTTGCGGCCCTCTTCGGTCAGATAAGTTCCACCATTCTCTGGGTTGATCTCAAAGTGCTCAGGTCGTAGAATTTTGTGGTTGAGGATATTCAATACCAGCAGGTCGGCAAAGGCCGGGCGCAGCGGCTCAATCAAATCCAGTGCCAGCGACGGACGATTAACAGTGTCGGTGTGTAGAAACCCGATGGAAGCGTCTAAACCATGGGCACGGATGATACCCTCCATCTCGCCCAGCAGGATGGTGTAGCTCCAGGAGAGCAGCGCATTGGCCGGGTCGCGCGGCGGACGCCGTGTGCGTCCTTTGAAAGGGGTCTCCGCTGGAAAAAAACCGCTCAGTCGGTTGAAGTAGCGTGCTGCGGCAATGCCTTCAATCCCGCGGAGTTCATCATGGTTTTCCGCATTGGCCGCCCGCTGTGCAAAGTGTTTAAGCTCATTGCAGATGGACTCGTGTTCGCGTTCATCGGTCAAAGCCCGATTGGCGGCCAGGCGTTGCAGCACACGACGGGAGTTGCGGATTTTGGCATAGATCAGCGTTTGGGCCATGCCAAGGCAGAAGGTGTTGTCAGTCGCCTGCTCATACTGACGAATCCGCCGACGGGCGTTGAGGTTATTATCGCCCATCACCGCGCCTCGCCAGCGGCCATGCGAGCTGACAAAGAAACAGGGAATACCCAGATCCATCAGTTTTGTCAGTACTGGAATGGTGATTGACGGCTGACCGATGGCCACCACGCGATCAAGATCATGCAGCGGCACAGTGCGTTTTTCATGCGGCGCACCTGGCCCATCACCGGTCCGTTTAACTACCTCAAGTCGGCGCGACTCCAATCGCACACTTAGAACATCACTGGTTAAAATTAAAGAGGCCATATTTTTTGTTCCCTAATTGTTTTTCAAAGAGTTGTCTGTCGAGCTGTATCCTGTAGCCTTTTGCGCATTCGTGCCTGCCAATATTTTTCACCTCTAAGATTTTTTACCTCAAAAAACGCAGTGCCGCTCATCAGGCGTCGTCCGATTGGAAATCGGAGCTACGTTTTTCAAATAATGTACGCCAGCACCGTCTCCGGTCGCACCAGCGTACCGGCACTGAGCGCCTCTCTCACACAAGTAGCGCAGATGCGGTAGGCCACAATTGCATCTTCAGCGGGATCGATACGCTCATTCAGTTCTTGCCAAAAGGTTGCAAAAACCTCCTCTTCGAGGTCGCACTCAAAGACGCTCTTTTCGACCCGCACCCCATAATCGAGGCAGGTTTTCGCGATCCTGTGCAATCGTTTGGGGCTGGCGATATCGTATGCTACGAGCCAAAGCATAAATTCAAACTCCTTTTCGGCCGGGTTATAGCTCGGCTGGGTTATGCCGATCTTGTAGCGATTGTAATCATCTATGGATTCGTTGTTGAACTTTTGCCTCGCAATCTGAGCTGCATTATTATTTTCAATTCACGTAAATGCATCTCTCCCAGTTCGCACAGGGCGGAGAGCACTCGCATATGGCGTATCTGTGAATCGGTTCAATAATCCACCGTGTAACGGCGGATTTACTTTATACAAGTATCTCCTCCGCTACGCGGTGGATGCGCAAGTATATCTTCCGCTACGCTGTGGACAACAAGGATTTTGAATACGCGCCCATTCGCACAACACACAGCGGCGTTTTATTGCGGTGACCAGCTGTTTTAGTTGTGATAGTCCACAAACTCATAGTATTCTGGGCCAAACCTTGACGGTTCGTCCGCATTCTCTTCTACGAATCTAGCGACGTCACTCTGATTAAATTCAAATTCATCGGACCCTCCGCCGCGCAGAGCAGCCGTGTCGTCGCTGTTTTTGTTCTCAGCGAATTTTGTAGCGGAAGGTGTTATATCACTCCCATTGTTGTTGCTTTCTGGTTTCATTCTTTCACCACCTTTTCTGCATCAGACACCTTGCCTGAAAACGCCACTATCATAGCGCAGCTTGCGGGCAAATGGGGTGATTTGGATATCCGCAGATATCCGCAGGGGGATTTGTGAGTGGTGAATTGTAAATTGTGGGTTATATAAAATTATGTGCGAAGCGCTGTAGCCGAGCGCCGTGACCTCGGAGGGCTCGTTTTGGGGTGGCAGTCAAGCGGCTGCATCTTGCGCAGCTCTTGCTTAACTTGAGCTGGCCATATGTCGCCGAGCGCAGCCGTATATCCGCCGCTACGCGGTGGATGCCAAGTATATCCGCCGCTACGCGGTGGATGCGTAAGTATTTTTCTCTAATGCAGGGTAGTCTTTTCCTGGGAGCGCCGACGTCCTCGTCGGCTTTTTGTTTCAATCGCCTTCATGCCACGGCGTAGTTCTGCGAAGCAGACGAAGACGGGTCGGCTATTTGGTCACTTGAGACATGGGAAGAAGTCAGGCAATGTCGGTCAGGTCCTAAAGTCTTAATCGCCTTTCGGCTATTTGGTCACTTGAGACACGCTTCTTTAACATAAGCTCCTAAAGGAGCAGAAAGGTGTCATAATCGCCTTTCGGCTATTTGGTCACTTGAGACGCTAGACACGAACAGGTCCAGAAACTGATAGCTGAAATTAAGTCATAATCGCCTTTCGGCTATTTGGTCACTTGAGACTGCGCATGGAGATCTCTGTCGGAGCGGTCTCCAACCGGATGCGGTGTCATAATCGCCTTTCGGCTATTTGGTCACTTGAGACTGGAAGGAGCCATATGTGAATATGGTAGGCGTAGCGGCCTGTCATAATCGCCTTTCGGCTATTTGGTCACTTGAGATTGGAGTGTGCCGAGCACATGGCCGCCGCGCTTGCCGGTCATAATCGCCTTTCGGCTATTTGGTCACTTGAGACACACTGTCAAATCGAATAAAGAGATATTTAACCATGTCATAATCGCCTTTCGGCTATTTGGTCACTTGAGACTTGACAGGGCACGGGGTGAACAATCCCCGTGCCCCTTGGTCATAATCGCCTTTCGGCTATTTGGTCACTTGAGACTAAATTTGTGCACGTGTTTATTGTGCAGGAAAACAGCGGCCAGGTCATAATCGCCTTTCGGCTATTTGGTCACTTGAGACACGACCGACATGCAAACAATTGATCTTTTCCGGTCTGAGGTCATAATCGCCTTTCGGCTATTTGGTCACTTGAGACAGGTCAGGCTAAGCATAAACAAGTCGAAAACTTGATGTCATAATCGCCTTTCGGCTATTTGGTCACTTGAGACCATAGGCCTAGAGTTGCAAACCATTATCGACAGTGGTAAAGTCATAATCGCCTTTCGGCTATTTGGTCACTTGAGACCATTGTCGCCAGCGGCAAAGAGAGTAAGAATTTGGGCCTGTCATAATCGCCTTTCGGCTATTTGGTCACTTGAGACCCCTTAGACCTAGAGCCAATGGACCCTGACGCCCCTAAGCGTCATAATCGCCTTTCGGCTATTTGGTCACTTGAGACAAAAAAGCGGGCACCGCATTAATCCGAAATAGTATAAGAGGTCATAATCGCCTTTCGGCTATTTGGTCACTTGAGACTAAAGACTATGGTTGACAAGCGCAATGAAGAAAGATTGTCATAATCGCCTTTCGGCTATTTGGTCACTTGAGACAATAAAGGAAGCGAGTGTATACAATGTTAACCGTTAAAGGTCATAATCGCCTTTCGGCTATTTGGTCACTTGAGACCAACGTAAAGGCGATTAAAGAGAGTACAAGTTCGATGTATGGTCATAATCGCCTTTCGGCTATTTGGTCACTTGAGACTGCTTTATGCCGACCACATAGTTGATTGTCGCTATGTGGGTCATAATCGCCTTTCGGCTATTTGGTCACTTGAGACTTAACAGTACTCGTCAAAGGGAAGAAAGAAAACAAGTCGTCATAATCGCCTTTCGGCTATTTGGTCACTTGAGACCAGAAAAGAGCGGTTACTATGACATTAAATGAAGCATTGGGTCATAATCGCCTTTCGGCTATTTGGTCACTTGAGACAAAAGAGAGATACACAATGAAAAAAGCTGAAACAGTCAAGTCATAATCGCCTTTCGGCTATTTGGTCACTTGAGACGGTGATTGTTTTGAAACACTTGACCATTTTTCCACAGGGAGTCATAATCGCCTTTCGGCTATTTGGTCACTTGAGACAGTATGCCTTTTTAATTGTTGAAAGTCAAGGGGTTACGAGGGCGTTTTGGAGGGAGACCTTTTTTGATGCTTTTTTAACACTGTTTTTCACAAAATGTTACAACCTAAAAATGGCTAAAACATACTTTAGTCGTTGAATAACAACAATTTAAAAATCTCGGAGGGAGACAGGGGTTTTTGGCTGTTTTTGTCTGCCTCCAAACTAGGGCTTTGGGGGTGTTTGTGTGGTTTTTATCTCTCACATCAGGCTTCTCCCGCAAGCGGAACTACGCCCTGACAAGGAAGTCACAGCGGTCTCAACGTAGCACTGCCACACCCAAATCACTAAAAATTTAAAATGCGGAGTCCTGTGTTAAAACCGCAAGTCATGTTTTAAAAAGTGATCTTATGATAAGGGTATTTCAAGCGATTAGCGGCCCCACGCAGTGGGGATGAAATACCCTTATCCTTTCGCGGAGATTCGCGTGCAAAAACTCTGAAAACTCTGTGTTTCTATGAGAGATAAAAAATGGCTGCCTGCCTGTGCGTTGCATGCAGACAGGCGGCGTGTTTCGCAATGATCCACCGCATAGCGGAGGATATACCAGCATCCACCGCGTAGCGGCGGATATACTCTGCATCCACCGCATAGCGGCGGATATACTTAGCATCCACCGTATGTCCTCCGCTATGCGGTGGACGAAAAGCTGCATCCACCGCGTAGTGGCGGATATACTCTGCATCCACCGCGTAGCGGCGGATATACTTTGCATCCACCGCGTAGCGGCGGATATACTGTGTTGCTTTCAGTATGTCCGCCGCTATGCGGTGGACGGAAATTATACCCCACTTTCCATGTCCCGTTTTTCCCCATCCATTTTCACCTCAATGCCTGCACAGCAGTCATAGACTGGTCGGCTTGATGGTCATTGGAGACTCACTGATGCCGGCGGGGACGCCGGCGCTCCCAGGGAGGTGTTATGACAATGTTAATGGATCTCCAACTGTTTTAAGCTCCCGCCAAAGATCAAGTGAGAGTTTTGCCGAGACTCGGTTTCCTTTGCCGCCTTTAACATTTAAAACTGTGCCCTCTGGCAAAACATATTCGTTAACAAAGATTGCCAGCACGTGATATTGACCTGCCAGCAACACAATTTTCAGATGCAGCGGACTGCCCCATCTGTCACTGTCCCGACCGCCACCTTTCGCGCTCACAAATGTATTCCAGGTGCCAACATCCCGACTTGAATAACGCTGCGTCAGCGGCAAGCCGAAGGCCGGACGGAAGAGCTCTCCACCCCCTTTAAGAGGCACATCATGGTCGTTCTGGCCCCACTCTGAAGGCGTTCCGCTCTTTGGACTGCCACAACGATACTTTTTAAAGATATCAGCTGCCAAGCCCACGGCATCCTGCCACGATGCTTTACTGCCCCAGCAACAAACAGTGATATTTTGGCCTGTCAGTAATTCTTGCAGTTGTGCTTCCAGGGTTTCCATTGTTGTTGGCACCTGCCACGCTTCTCCGCCAACTACCAGAGACTCCGGCCATAAGCTGCCGTAGCACCGCCGGGAACGACTGCCCAACGAACCCAGCAGCAGGGCAGTTTTAAGAACATTAACCGGCAGCTGAGCGCCACCCTGAATACGTGAGTGATTCAGAATAAGGTCAAACTCCTGACCAGGTTCAACAACCCCGCGCTGCCCTGAACCAGGCGTATGTCTTTGATCACGCAGCGGCCAAAGAAAATAGTCAAAATCGCCTCCGGTCAAAGCTTTGCAGTCCTTGACTGTTGTGCGTAGATCAGCGGGCGACTTCACCCGCACATTTAATGCGCTTTTACGAGTCTCTTCCTGCTTGCCAATGCGGCCAAAAATAGCCTGCTCCTCTGCAAGCGAGCCGCCCATGACCCTGAACCAGAAGTGCAAGACTCCTCGCAGGGATGCCGGGCGGATCTCACCTGATTTCTGGTCAGCTCCCGAACTGATGCAGGGAGTAACCAGTTTGATTTTTGCAATTGCTTTCTTCATGGTAGCGTTACTCCTAACAGGGTGCCAGCTGCCTGAACTTTTTCAAGTCGGGCCAGCTGCTTTCCTTTTTTTGCTTTTTTTAATGTGTTCCATAAGGCTGCGCGTTCTGTAAAGAGGATCTCTAAAAGCGAACGCTGCTGTGACTCGCTAAGATCCGGCAAGGTGTTAAGCAGACCAGAGAACTCACCATCATCCAGTTTTTTCCAGTTGTAAACCTCCCGCTCTTCATCCGACATGGCCTCAAGTGCTGCCTCTTTCGCACGCTCCTGCAGCTGCTCTGCCTGTAGCAGCTCCATTTGGGCAACAGCCTGCGAGTCATCGTAAAACCATCCATAGCCATTGGAAGTTTTAGAGCCAAACCCAAAATCTTCAGCTGCCAGACGAACTGCCTCTTCCGCGAAAGAGAGCAGAGCTTCTTCAGAGAGTTCTGGAAATCCGGTCAGCGCATATTTCATGCGGATAACCGGACGGATAACAAACTCAAACATCGAGTTCTTCTCCACTGCGGGGAAAAACTGCGGATTGGGTCTTTCGTTATCCCACGGCTCCTGTTTGCCCTTGTAATAATCGGCGTGATGACAGTTGCAGATGTCGGTCACAAGCTCCACATATTCCAACGGCATGGCTGGCATAAAAGCCACCAGCCCGGCAAAGGTTGCCAGTCGGCCATCTTTTCCGAATTTCTCCGGCCACTGTTTTTCGCAAAAGCCATCCAGCGACTTGTCATTTGACGGAAAGCCAAACACTGCCGCAATCTTCAGCGCCAGTGATCCTGCCAATTCATGATCATCCTGATCCATGGCATCCGCCCATTCACACCACATGGCGTGACGAGCCACACCTTTGACAGCACTTCCCGGGATATAGGGAATGCCGGCATGAGGGTGCAGACACAATCCGGCATTCTCCATGATCCCACCAGCGTGGTTGACCATCATCGGCCCACCCATAACCAATTTGATTCTGCGCTCGCCTGGCACTATGCGTTCACATTGGAACCGCCCTGTCAGCGCACTGAGCTGCGGCTTTGATTTACGGGCAATGTTCACCAGAGCATCGCACTCATGGCGCTTTGAATTATCGCCAATATGGACAAACTTCTGTATGCGGAGCGACGGCGATTCAACAAGGTCGAACTCCTGCAGGCAAATATCCCGCTGCAGAGCATCCAACTCTCTTTTTTCCTGTGCGGAAAGGTTTTGGCGACCATAATCCATTAAAGAATCATAGCGCTGATAAAGCACCTTCATGCCCTGCCAACCGCTGCTCAAGGCTTCGCGTGTTTCTAATGAGGCTGTGACATACATAAAACTACTCCTTGTGCGCAAATCTGCGGAAATAACTCAGGTACTGCATTGCTTCGGCAGTCTGCTCACGCAGTTGACTTGAACTGGCACTCTGCGTTAAGAATTTAAGCCATTTCTCAGCGTCGTTCACCTCTGGCGGCAGATATGCAATTTCATGCGATGCAAGGTGCATGGCAACCGTGTCCAGAACTCGCTTCATGCCATCATTGGCATAGCGTTCTTTCGAGGTCTTTTCCAAGGCAAATGCCAGTGTCCCCAGAACGCCATGTTCACGGATAAGCGCCGGAATTTTTTTCGCAACCTGACCACTTTCCTTACCTGCATAGGTTACATCCTGAGTGCAACTCCAGGCGTTTTTAGCACGTATCTGTTCTAAGTTTTTCATTATTGAACCTCCACATCACAGAATCCAAGCCCGATTGTTTCATGGCCACCCACCTGCAAGACACCGCCCAGCTCGCTCAGCTTAGCGCTTAGAGCGGCTATGGCACCAGGCGCATCTTTGCCCCGCTGCTGCTCGGCAATCACGGAGTAGAAGAGGGTCTCAGAGGGAACCTGCTCCTGACTGAACAACCCGCCCTTTTCCGCAGTTCCGGTTTCGTCGTGAATACGGTTCCGAGTTACCACCTCGCAGGCGTTCTCAACAAAATATGAGAAAAGGCTGTTGCTCAGCACCACTAGATGCTGATCCACGCTTTGCCATAGCACGTTGTCTTGCAGAAGGCTTTTGAGCTGCGCGGCCACGACTTCAGAGCTGCCAATGGATTCAACCACATACTCTTCCAGAACGACCTTGCTCTCATAAGATACTCCGCTACCGGAGAGACATTGCATCTCCCCAAATACCGGAAGTTCGCTCTCAAGGGCTAGGCCCGCATCACGGACATACCGGTTCAGCACCAGCGGACAGGTTATCCATGCGAAACACCCTTTCGCGGAACGCACGGGAAATGCGAGTACACGGGCTTCACCTATCAGAAGAGTTCCAGCCTTAGCATCCGAGTCGCTTCCGCGACCAAACAGATGTTCCCCGATCTTACTGCGCACCACCTTACCTTTTTCGTCAAACTCATTCCAGAAATCGGAGAGAGTTCCCTTGAGTGCTGAGCCAGGGATGATGGGGATACGGGTGTGGCGTTCACGCATCACAGGCGAGTCCACCGCACCAACCGAGTTGCCGGCACCGACGTGCACCGGAGTTCTTGCAAACAGATACATAATACTTTTCTTCATAGTTATTTCCTTTCTATCAAAGTTAAACAATTACCAATTACCGCAAACACCAAGACCAAAACCTTTTTCCGCTGCAACACCGCTTTTGCAACGCCCGTTAAGCAGTTTGAGCAGAGGCTCTACACTCTGACCCGCCGGAACATCGAAGTAGTAAACCGCACCAGCCGGCACACAGAGGCGTGTGGGACGAGCGCCGATTTTGTCGTTACCACCATGCACCCGCCAACCTGAGTACTCCAACGGTTTCGGCACACTGGCCGCCACCAGTTTTCCCGGTACAGGCTGCTTTTCAAAGCGTACCCGCCACTCTTCGCGGGTCTCACCTGGATTCCGCTCTGGTTTACTAACCTGCGAGGCGCTGATTGACCCGTCCTCCGGGTTTATCCACCCAGGCAGCCAGCCGCGATTGAAGATTGAGGGCGTGAGTGTAACCCATTTAATCCGTTGCGAATTTCTGTTGACCGCCTTGGTCAGATCATCCAGGAAGCAGCTGTTTTTTTCGCCGCTTAAATAGGCAACTCCGCGTTGTCCACCCAAGATAAAAGAACAATCGCTCTTACTCTCTAAAAACTTACCCAGAACATCGGTGCTTTTACCTCCATCGGCATAGCGTTTGTTCTTGCACTTTGCAAGCCCGGCAAGGGTGTAGCCGTCGTTCAGGCGCATGTACTCGGCAAAGTACAACTGCCCCTCTTCAACCGTCCCTGTTTCGGCATTCAGTCCAATGCCAGCACGACTCTCCACAGTAAATATCTCTGAGCTTTTCCGTCCTGTAAGATCGCTCAAAGAGCCTTGCAGGTAGCGTACAAACTCACTTTTAGTGAGCCACGGCAGCGGCTTGTTCTTGGTGGCCTTGCCAGGCTTGAAAAGTCCTTTTTCAAGCGGAGCTGGCAGATCACCGCAGCCGTCCAGAGTGCCTGGCTCCAACAGACACAACTGATCTGATTGCGCATCCTGGCTCTCGCCCATGTATTGCAGGTCAGAGGGAGCTGGAAGATAGATCTCTCCAAGACTTGCTTTAGGGAAAAGGCCGGCGCTTTGAAGTCCGCCAAAGCGGAATGAACTGTTGCGATTGACATCACTCTTAGCAGCGTAGTGCTGATGTTCAAAATCAGAGTCCGTCTCTGGCCAGCGTTCATGCATTGCGCCCAGCAGCGAGTGATGAAACACTGCCGGCATGGGCCAGCGTGCGCCCTCACCGATCGATGATCCGTTCATCGGCTTGGCACTGCAAAAAAAGAGCACATCACGCGGTTGCACCGCTATCTCATACCATTCACTCATTATTAACGTTCTCCTCTCTGTCGATTCATAAATGCGGATGCTAAAAACAGGTTTGTGAAATCAGCGGGGTTTTTAACTTCAAACAGATGATCCAGGTAATCCTTTACAAAGGGATCAAACTGTTTACCCGTGTCCTCTTTTTCACAGAGCGTCTGCCGGCTACGCACATGCTGAAACTCCTTAAAAACAATACCCTTGAAGTCAGCGGGTGTTTCCTCTGAGAGTTGATAGGGCTGCAGCAATTGCGCCAACGCATACGGAAAACGGGAGGAGGCCTCTTCAGGAGCCGCCATAGCTGTATAGAGCTGATAGAGCTCAAATGCTTTTGATTCCCAGCCGGCACCCCAATGCAGGATTTCGCCTGAGCGTTTCAGCAGGCTGATTGCAAAGGCAGCGCGGCCACGCTTTGTTTTGGCGCGTGCTTCTGCAAATCGTGCCTCCTGAACAGTGCGCTGCAGCGGGAACATATAGTGCGCCACTGCAATGCCGCAGCTGGAGTCGAGTTCATAAGCAGACATTGTTTTGCGGAAGGCATCCCGCAACTCTTTGGCACAGTGCAGGGCAGAGTCAGAGGGGAGTAGTGCCAGGACATCATCGCCACCGGCATATACCAGAACTCCAGCATGATTCTTAACAATCTGGTCCGCCTCACATTCGGCAAACCCTGCCAGTGTTCTGCTGAAGAGAGCATACTCCTGCTTTGTTTTTAGTTTCTGAAGAGCGGCACCCATGCTGTCACCATCCATGGCAAGCACTGCAATGTAGCCATTAACTGGCTTGGGTTCACCTTCATCATCAACACCACTTGTGCCGTCCTGATTCAAGGCAGCCAGATCACGCGTGTTCACCATGCTCATATCATCCCAGTATTTGCGACGTGAAGTAAAGCGTTGGTTCAGATATTCTAGAGGAAACAGCCGTTTAATGCAGTTCATGGCACCAAAAGCTCCTGCGCCTTTCCAGAGATCGACATTTTTCGTCCAGAACTCCGCATCGCCAATGATCTCCTCTTTTCCTGAGAGAACATCCTTGGAGGCACTGACCAATGTTTTATCGGGAGTCACCTCACCGTTATGATTGAGCTTTACGCCCCACTGTGCAAAATCGCGTGTATTGCGACGGGCCGCCATTGATCGGCCAAGTTTGTCAACAGAGCCGGACCAATCAGCTTCACAGTGTTCCACGGCATGCCAGTTAAAAACTGGGAAGCGCTCGACTTGGTCGTTCCAGCGCGCCTCCCAAGATTTTTCCGCGCCGATCTTCTGCATCTTCTGCCAACAACACTTTGAGATAACTGCCAGCTCGTCTTTCAGGGCAGCTTTCGATTCCATAACAAGTCTCTTCAGATCATCTTTGTCGACAATCAGCATAAACACATTGGGCAATGTGGGGATGAGTCCCGCAGACGAACTGCGCTCATTAAACATTTCATAAAGCGGCTGTTTTTCCAGATTTGGAAAAACGAACTCGCAACCAGCCTCTTTAAAGACCTTCATGGCAGAGGCAGCCAGCCAGCTAAGCATGTAGCTGCCCGCCCACATATCGCGGGTGCTGCGTGCCTGGCAGACAAACTCCTGCACCGGCCCGATCTGCACCTTTAAAAGCATTTTTTTCACAATTATCTCCTTAGTTTTCGATGTAATCTCTGATGTGTTTAACTAAATTCTTGATCGCGGATCCCTCGATCAGCTTAATTTTCAAATCTTCGGCGCGTTTTCTATCATACCCCTGAAGTGGTTTGAAGGAAACTACGATGGGACGGGTGTACATCCCTGCATAATCTTTAAGACTATCCAATTTGTAAAGAACATCGGTTCCTTTATCTGTCATGCGGGCGGTCTTTGCCTCAACAATATACAGGTTGTTCTTATAAAGAAAAGCGGCGTCCAGTTCGTTCTCTGTGCCTGTGGGGCTGGTAATCTTTAAAGAGGTTGCGAAATCCTGTAGTCCAATATCTTTATCCAGCTCCTTCAAAGAAAGATGCACATACTCTTCCAACCAAAGGCCATTACAGTAATCACGGCTCTGCTGACTCTCAAACTCAACTCTTTTGTCATCATAATAGCTTATGAAATGAAACCGGGCAAAAAGCTCCAGAATTTTATCATGCTTCTCGGGAATGTCATTCTTGATTTTCAGTGAGTATGCGTCCGCCGCTTTTGAAGCTAGCAGATTGAGATAACCGATGCTGTCTTTATAAACGCTGAAATTTTCAAGCAATTCCAGGCACAGATCCCGGCTGTCACTATCAATCTTGAATTTTTTGTCGGTTTTCGGCTCCGCCAGATAACCATGTACCCTGAAATAATCTTTGAGTTTGATCTGGTCTTTGATCTTGTATGGCGGCTCCTTTTCGCCGGTAATCACCGTGATTTCATTGCTTTGCGGTATGGAGTAAAAGCATGCAAAGCCATAAGCTGAGAATACATTCTGCGCTGCGATTGACATCAGCTTTGTGCCGCCCGTGAGATTCACGGCAACACTCGCCGAGCCTCCCTCTAAATTTGCGGCGATCTCTAAAAATTTATCCTGCAAAACTGCGTAGTCGTAAGCTGTGCCCATCGGCACAATCTCTGTAACCAGCCCTTTGCTGCTATAGAACTCAGCCAGATTAATTCCAACGCCCCGCTTGGCCATTGCGTCGCTCTCGCAGAGAATCACCTTTTGCGGCTTGATGGCAGCATCCAGGACTGCCAGCACATTTGGCAACACCTGATCAGACAACAAGACAATATGAATATCAAATTTTTCCATGTTCAAATCCACTCCATTTTCTTGATCATCCAGCCGGTGATCAGCTCCGAGCCAACCTCCGCTCCAATTGCAGGCCTGAAATTCAACGCGTGGCGCGGTGAAAGGACCCAGCACACATTAAACTCCAGGCCGCATAAAACTGGTCGCTTGCGCTCGGAGAGCGTCAGTACCGGGCGCTCCGAATGCGGGGTAAGATCACACCCGGCAAACTCACTGGCTGCCTGCAAGGTGTTGGTGTGCCCCCAGAAGGAGCAAACTCTGGCATTGCAGAGCGCCTCTCTAAACACCTCAATCTCCACAACCTCTATTGTCACCGTGCTTTCCACCTGACTCAAAGGAAAACTGTTACCAATTAAAATCGTCCGCATATCTGCTCTCTCTTTCATGCCGCCCAGTATAGAGCACAGCGCAGCATGCTGCATGAAATCGGATATCCGCGGATATCCGCATCCACCGCATAGCGGCGGATATACTCTGCAGCCACAGTATGTCCGCCGGTATGTCCGCCAGCAGTATGTCCGCCGGTACCCGGTGGACGTAATTATGCGCGCTACTTGCTCTGCATCCACCGCATAGCGGCGGATATACTTTGCTGCGCATCCACAGCATGCCCGCCAGCATGTCCGCCAGCAGTATGTCCGCCGCTACCCGGTGGACGTAAAGCAGCCTCCACCGCGTAGCGGCGAAGTTACTTGCCAGCGACTTGTCAAACATCCAAACAAAACCTCACATCTTCGTGAACAACCGTCCACGGCCACTGGACCCACTCGCTTACACGTCCCGCTTTGACTGGATTGCTTGCAATATAACGAACCGTATCTTCAAATTCATTTGGGGTTCGTATCCAGTGATCAAACTCCTCACGAGCCCAGAAATGGCCAGATCTTCCAAGTATTTTATTTGCCCCTCTGGCTGTATAGTTCTTGAACCGCGCAACATCACTCAACAAAGCTTCACCTCTACCACTTTAGTTTCTCATCAGTAGATGAATGTGTGTGGACAATATTGTTGCCGCATAAATCACCCACCCCTTTTTCTCAAACCACGTTATAGATTCCACAACAATCGCAGCCACATCAGGATTATCCAGTAAGCACTCCCCAGTGTAAGCATCCAGAATTCTTTCAATCATAAGGAACTCGTCTCTACGACTTTTTTCCTTGTCCGGTTCTTTCAGCCTATCAGCCCGCAACTGCTCAAGCACATCGGTGGGCAGCGTGTTTTTGAGGCGGATTGTCACAAAATACGTCCTATCCGCAACCATCCAGTGCGGCAAGTTACGACGTGTAAACTTTAATGTCTGCGGTTGGTCCATTTTGTTGTCTTCGCTGTCTCTGTTGCGCTGTTGAGCATCCACAGTATGTCCGTCGGTACCCGGTGGACGTAAAGCATCCACCGCATAGCGGCGGATATACTCTGCATCCACCGCATAGCGGCGGATATACCAGCATCCACCGCGTAGCGGCGGATATACTTGTCTTTGCTGCGTATTCACAGTATGTCCGCCAACAGGATGTCCGCCGGTACCCGGTGGACGAAAACCAGCACGCTACTTGCGCAGCATCCACCGCATAGCGGCGGATATACCAGCATCCACCGCGTAGCGGCGGATATACTTGTCTTTGCTGGGTATTCACAGTATGTCCGCCAGCAGTATGTCCGCCGCTACGCGGTGGACGAAAAGCAGCATCCACCGCGTAGCGGCGGATATACTCGCGGCGGAGTTACTAACCGTTTGACTCCTCTGCAAACGGAAAGTACCCTTTGATCGTTATCTTTCCCTTGGGATAACTCTGCGGCCTGCCGCGCTTAGGAATCAGATCATCCACATATGGCGATAAGGGCGTTGATTTAAGTTTACGGCGCAATGATGAGTCACAGCGGCTGAGATCCTCTTTAAGGGAGCCTTCCACACTAAAGCGGCTGCTCTCAATAAAGTTGCAATAAAAATCAGAGTGGGCGGTTAACTTACTCCTTTTATAGCGCCAGAGATTTTCGCCAATCACCTGCAAATCCGTGTTTCCTAAGCAACGCTGATGCAAAACCATAAACTCGGCGGGCGACAACTCCAACGTTTCTCCGGCAATCGCGACCCTCCCGGTTTTCATAGTCAAGACAATGCTTGGATAAACCTTCGGCACCTGCCGCTGGACAGCTGAGACCAGCGCTGAGTATTTTGGGGGTGTGCGTTTATAACGATCCTCATACCAACCCAGCATTCGCACAAAAGGGACATCCGTGAGTTCGATTTTCGCATCTGTTGAACAATATATTTTAGCATCCCTGTCTTTGTGTTTGAGCCCCTTAACAGGGAAGAGAAAGGGGGGCTCCAGAGGACTATCAAAAGGGGGGTTAACCAGCACATGGCAGACGCGATCCTGCTCACGTCCCAGCAGACTCATGCAGGAGATCATCAGAGCGCTCATGGTTTTACGTCCGCCGGCAATGGAAGCGATGACCGCTGTCTCGGTGCGGGATGTGAATTGGCGCAGATGGCCGAGCATGAAATCAGCGGCAGCATCATTATCCTCTGATGTGGCAATATCCGAGAGCTCCTGATGGCCATTTGTGGCCGTAAAAACGCGAATAGAGTCTCCGGTGTCGCCAAAGATGAGCCTCCCGGCAACATCAATACCCTTGTCAGCCAGAGCGTTTTTTAGTGCATCCCAGCCATTGACCCCGGTTGCGCCAGCATGGAAGAGCATCGCTTTGATGCGTGTACGGGCAAAGGTAGTGGTTAGAACAACAACCCTGTGCGGTACAATCGGAGGGTTTTCATGAGCTAGCGCCCAGAGAGTCTCAGTTAAGACCGCCGGCGACATCCCCACAACAGCAAACAGAACAACCTCGATCTCATCTCTCACTATTTACCCCTAGTATAAAGACAAACTAAACTCAATGATTGCATGTTAGCCTAAAGTCGCATTCCATGGCAACTAAAAATAATTCGGCGTACCGAATTATATGATTCGAGGGCTGTTGAGAAGTGACTCAAATGGTAGTTTTTGACAAAAAATAGCCTCGTAAGTTGTTATTTGTTAACATCTTGCGAGGCTATTCAGAAAAATGGTGGTAGGGCTTGGATTCGAACCAAGGAAGTCGATGACAGCAGATTTACAGTCTGCCCCGTTTGGCCACTTCGGTACCCTACCGTGTTTAAAATGTGCAATATCTCAAATATGGTTGGGGATGTCAACGGTCAAATTAAATTTATTTTCGCATGGCATTGACTTTGGTAGAGTAATTGTGATAACTTAAAAGTTCATTTTCGACCGTATCAGAATTTAGGTATGAATTTTGACGGCGCTGGAAGGGGGTGAAATACGTGATTCAATTAAAATTGAAACGAGGCGAGTCAGTGGAGCGTGCTCTCAAACGCCTTAAAAAAATTATGGATAAAGAGGGCTTGCTGAAGCAGCTAAGGAATAATCGTTATTACGAGAAACCGTGTGAGAAAGCCCGCCTTAAATCCGCGCGTGCCCGCGCCCGTACAAACTCCCGCCGGGGGATGCGCGAGATGTTCTAATCTAAAGCAGCTTTGCGGCGTAACTGAACCAAGGCTTTATAGTGTGCGAAAAGCATTCGACCTTTTTGAAAAGTTTATGGTTACGAGACCGCTGCTTTAGTAATAAACGCTACGCGTTAAGAATTAAAAAAGACGGCGTAAGAGCAACGTAGGTCCGATTTCCAATCGGACATGTCCGGTTGGAAACCGGACCTACTGGAGTTTGGCTTCGCCTTAGGTTTACGATAACGGCGGCGATGCTGGTGAACGAGCCCCCGCATGACCCCAATCGTCCACCAACATCGCTTGCCACGCCGAACGATTGGAAGGCGGGTCGCACAGCATCGTCAATCGATGTCGCTCATAGAGCGACTACTACACTAATCCCCCGATAAACATTCAATAAACAAATTTTTGCAAAGAACAATTAAGCCATTTGCAGTTTGTAGGACTTCGAGAAGTCCTACAAACTAGTAGGGAGGTATGAAAGGATTAACCTTCTTGGGGAGCTGCTGCGCCTTTGCCAGCGCCTTGACCTTTGCCACGACCTTCGCCACGACCTTCGCCCTTGGCTTCGCTTTTACCTTCGCGTCGGCCTGCGCCCATTTTGCGCTCGGCCCGCATGGCTGCGCGTTCTTCAGCGTCAATTTTGCCGTCATTATTTTTGTCATACTTTTTCAGCATTTCGGCTCTCTGCTCAGGTGTTATCCGGCGCGCTTTGCCCTTGCCATCGGCTTTTGCCACAGCCGGGCAGCCCTCTTTTGCGGGACACTCTGCGGCTATCGCTACGTTGGTCAGTGCAATGGCGGTCGCGGCGACCAGCAATGTTGTGAAACGTGTATTCATCTTGTATCTCCATTTGGTTGTTGTTCTAACTCCGTTCTATAAATAACGGTGATGATATAAACGGCAAGAGAGGTGTTATATTGTGTTCTTAAAAATATATTTTTCTTGCTGGAGAATATACGCTTTTAAATCGCGGGGTGATTTCGTATGCTTAGATGTCGGTATCGAAGATGCTAATAAAGGAAGTTCTTGAAAAGATACATTTTAAATAGAATTTTGGCCATGCTGCCGACCACCTTTGGTGTCTTGTTGCTGACCTTTCTGCTTTTTCATGTGGTGGGAGGATCACCGGCTGAGGTTGTGCTGGGTAAAAACGCGACGGCTGAGTCGTTGGCAGCCTTTGATGCGCGCTATGGTTATGACAAACCATTGCTGTTGGGACGGTGGAGCGTGATCCGGGCACTGAGCAACCTGGCAGCCAGCAAGCTGCAGCCAGCGGATGAGCTGGGGATGTGCGATCTGCCGCTGGGCTACCCTTTGGCAGCGGGGTGCTATCAGGTGGCCGCAACCAGGGCCTTGATCAAGTTGGAGCAGAGCGCTACGGGTGAGCGGGACGAGGTGTTGCGGGATACTCCCACAGGTATGATTGTCTGGTCTGTCCGAGAGGGATGGAAGGTCATTAAAATTTCGGTTTCCGGGGTAACCACAGATAAGATATCAATTGAGAAGCAGAATGCCGGGATGTTTGATTCACAGTTTGTTCACTATCTGGCTGCTCTGCTGCGGGGGGATTTTGGGGTCTCTTCCGAGTATCAGTTATCAGTCACGAGCGTTCTTAAGGCTGGCGTGGGGCCGTCGCTCTCGCTGACCATCCCGATTATGATCGGCGGTACGCTGATCGGTGTGATGCTGGGCTTGATCTGCGCGGCGTGTCGTGGCAGCGCGGTGGATCACCTGGTGTTAGTGGTCTCAACAATCCTGATGAGTGTGAATTATGTAATCTGGGTGCTGGCAGGTCAATTTCTGCTGGCTTACAAGTGGCGGCTTTTTCCGATCTGGGGCTTTGAATCAGCGGCTTATCTGGTGCTGCCGGTGATAATTGGGATTTTCAGCGGACTAGGCCGTGATATCCGCTTTTTTAGAGCGGCGATTCTGGATGAGGTTTATAAGCCCTATGTGCGCACTGCGCAGGCCAAGGGGTTGAGTGGCGTACGGATTATGGTGCGTCATGTGCTGCGTAACAGTCTGATTCCGATTGTGACCTACGTGAGCCTTTCGATTCCTTTTCTTTTCACTGGCAGTTTGATGCTGGAGAGTTTTTTCGGCATACCAGGGCTTGGTAATGTCAGCATCAATGCGATCCACTCCTCGGATATGGCGGTGGTCAGGGCGGTCGTGATCATGGGGGCGCTGTTTTATCAGGTGATCAACCTGCTCACAGATATTGGCTATGCCTGGATTGATCCGCGTGTGCGGCTGGGGTAGGCGTCCCGTAGGACGCCAGGCTGTTAGGATTTTAGGTGAGAGGCAGATGGCGCGTGAGTTAAACGTATTGAAGGTGATCGATACGACAAAGTTAAAAAAAACACATGGAAAACAACTTAACCCATTCGAAGTTATAGGCAAGCCCGCCGCATAGCGCGCTGCGAAAAACGTTGGGGTAACTCGAAGGTCAGCTGCATCGGAGTTGGGGTCAGTAAGCAATGCCACAGAGTCACCTGGTCACCAAGTCACTAGGTCAAAAAAATGTTTGTAGCCTGGACTGCGGAGCAACTTGCAAGAGATAAGTCGGAGGTCGGAGATCATTTTCGGACGCCCTTCGATACCGATACCGATACCGATACCGACCCCGAGTTATAGACACGAAACTACGACCAAGTGATCGAGTTATAGGCAAGCCCGCCGCGCACCGCGGGTGCGAAAAAACGATGGGGTAACTCGGCGGTCAAACGCATCGGAGTCGGGGTCGGGGTCGGAATCGGGGTCGACCTCGTACGCTTTTCGATACCGATACCGATACCGACCCCGACCCCGAGTTACAGGCACGAAACTGTGACAAAATGGCCGAGTTATAGGCAAGCCCGCCGCGGGGCTGCGCCGCGAAAAAACGATGGGGTAACTTGACGGTCAGCTGCATCGGAGTCGGGGTCGGCATCAGAATCGGGGTCGACCTCGTACGCTTTTCGATACCGATACCGATACCGACCCCGACCCCGAGTTACAGGCACGAAACTGTGACAAAATGGCCGAGTTATAGGCAAGGAGCAATGCAAGAGTTGTCGTTCGTTATGTCGCTCATAGAGCGACTGCTACAGATGCGCTGCACGGCAGAATGCAAGAGTTGCCGTTCGTTGTAGTAGCCGCTCTATGAGCGGCATTGCATGTTTAGTGTCGCTCATAGAGCGACACTAAAGATTGAGAATTTACGAGTAAATGAAATAAAAGGGCTGATTTTGGCAAAGAAAGATCATATAGGCAGGCGTTTATGGCGCAGATGTGATACGCGGTTGTCGCTGATTGCGATCACGCTCTACCTGGGTGTGGCGCTCTATGGCGAGGCGGTTTATCAGTATCATAAGATACGGGATACGACCGCGCCCTATAACCAGGTTTTTGATGAGCACCGCTATGTGAAGCCTGAGTTGCTGAATTTTATGACTGGCGGGCAAGCGGTGAAGGGTCGGCCGTTTTATCCGCTGGGCAGTGATAATCTGGGGCGCGATGTTTTTCAACGGTTGATTCAGGGCACGCGGATTGCTTTTCATGTGGGGATCATCACTTCGCTGATTGCGATTCCCCTAGGGGTTTTTCTGGGGTGTCTGGGCGGGTATTTTGGCGGCAAAATTGATGATCTGGTTGTCTGGATGTGCGCGACAGTGGCCTCTATGCCGGGACTGCTCTTTATTCTGGCTGTGGCAATGGTGGTTGGACAGGGGCTGCTGGGGGTTTATCTGGGAATCGGTCTGACCACCTGGGTGAGTGTCTGCCGTAATGTGCGCGGCGAGGTGCTCAAACACCGCGAGCGGGCCTATGTTCAGGCCGCGCGGATTTTAGGTTACTCGCACTTGCGCATTATCTTCCGCCATATTATGCCTAATGTGGCCCACATTATCCTGATTGCCTTTTCAATTCGCTTCCCAGCCTCGGTGGCTACCGAGGTTTTCATCAGCTTTCTGGGAATCGGAGTGCAGGGTGAGCCCTCTTGGGGGATCATGATCAACAATGCGCGTCTGCGTCTCTGGCAGGGGGTATGGTGGGAGATGACCTTTGTCACCCTGGCGATCTTTATGCTGGTGTTGGCCTTTAATCATCTGGCGGACGCGTTGCGTGATTTGTTGGATCCCGCGTTGCGTGCGGAGAGGGTGGAGAGTTAAACCGATGAGTAGCGCATTAAAAAAATACCTGAAGTCTCAGGTTAAACCCTTGCTTTGGAGCGATTGGGAGTGGCAGGTGCGCAACACTCTGAGTTTCGAGGAGGTGGCTGGGTTAGCACCGCTGGAATTCTCGGCAGCCTGCGCCGAGGTGAATCAACGGTTTCCGGTGCGGCTGACGCCCTACTACCTTGATTTGCTGATCAAAGAAGGGTGGAGCGGTCCGCTGAGCGAGATGGCGCTGCCGTCTGAGGCAGAGCTGGAGAGCGGCGGGTTCAGTGCGGATCCCTTTGAAGAGCAGGGGCGCGCTGCCTGTGGTTACGGGGTTAAGCAGCGTTTTGAGGACCGCGTGTTGATCATGTGCAGCGGGCTTTGCGCTATGAACTGTCGGCACTGCACTCGTAAGGGATTACTGGGCAAGGCGGAGTTGCTGGGAGGCGATGCAGATCTCCAGCGGGCGGTTGAGTTTGTGCGATCACGCCCTTTGATCCGTGAGGTTCTGCTTTCAGGGGGCGATCCCTTGATGCTCGCCGACGAGCGGATCACAGCCATGGTCTGGGCCTTTGCCGAGCTGCCGCAGATTGATGCGGTGCGGATCGGTACCCGGGTGCCGGTCACACTACCTTATAGGATCACCCGCACGCTGGTCGCGGGGCTGGCCGCAACCGGGAAGGTTTGGGTCAACACGCAGTTCAACCATGCCTCCGAGATCACCATCGATGCTGTGCTGGCCTGCAAACGGCTGGTGGAGGCCGGGATACCAACTTCTAATCAATCGGTTCTGCTGCGAGGAGTTAACGACTCATGTAATGCGATGTTTGAGCTGTGCAGCACATTGCAGCGTGTGCGTGTGCGGCCATACTACGTTTTTTTATGTGATCCAGTGGCGGGAATTGAGCACTTTCGAGTTGCCCGGGAGCGGGCAATTGAGATTGAGAGCGAGCTGGGGGAGCGATTGGGCGGGCTGGCGCTGCCGCGGTTTGTTGAGGATCTGCCGGGTGCTAAACGCAAGCAGATGATTCTAATCAAGTAGCGGTGATTATTGCAACTACCTGATTTTTTCCGTCAGCAGGGGGGCCATTCCAATGTAGGTGGCTGGGGTCAGCTCGCGCAGACGCTTTTTATCTTCGGCTGGGATATCAAGCGAGTCGATAAATTTTTTCATGGTCGTGGCGTTGACCTTCTCCCCGCGGGTCAACTCTTTGAGTTGCTCATAGGGGTTTGCTTGGCCGAGCTTGCGCATTACAGTCTGGATCGGCTCTGCCAGCACCTCCCAGGCCTGCTCCAGATCATCGGCCAAACGCTGCGGGTTGAGATCAATCTTGCCCAGCCCTTTCAGAGTGGCCTGATAGGCAATCAGAGAGTAGCCAAACCCAACACCCATGTTGCGCAGCACCGTGGAGTCGGTTAGATCACGCTGCAAGCGGGAGAGCGGGAGTTTACGAGAGAGGTGACCGAAGATGGCATTGGCCAATCCCAGGTTGCCTTCACTGTTCTCAAAATCGATCGGGTTGACCTTGTGCGGCATGGTGGAAGATCCGATTTCGCCTGGTTTTGTTTTCTGGCGCAGGTAGCCCATGGAGATGTAGCTCCAGAGGTCGCGATCCATATCAATCAGGATGGTGTTCCAGCGGGTGATCGCGTCAAAAAGTTCAGCCATGCCATCGTGCGACTCAATCTGGGTGGTCAGCGGGGTCTGCTGGAGCGCGAACTGCTCCTCAATGACCTTGCGGGTCAGCTCCTGCCAATCGACATCCGGGTAGGCAATCAAATGGGCATTAAAGTTTCCGACCGCGCCGTTGAGTTTGGCGGGCATGACAATCGCGTCTATTTGAGCTGCCTGACGGCGCAGGCGGTGTACAAAAACCGCCAGCTCTTTGCCCAGTGTGGTGGGGGAGGCTGGCTGCCCATGTGTGCGGGCCAGCATAGCGACATCTTTGGTTTCCAGCGCGAATGCGCTCAATTTGGCGGTGACCAGTTCCTGCTCCCGACGCAACTCTACCAGACCGTCGCGCAGCATCAGCGCATGGGCAATGTTGTTAATGTCCTCAGAGGTGCAGGCAAAATGAACAAATTCGCCGAGTACCTCGCAGTTTAGACCTTTCATCTGCTCTTTAATAAAGTATTCAACTGCCTTTACATCGTGATTGGTGGTACTTTCGATCTCTTTCACGCGCCTCGCGTCTTTTAGCGTCAGATTGTCGGCAATCGCTTGCAACGCTGCTTTTTCAGCGTTGCTTAAAGCCCGCGCCTCAGGGATCTCAGGACAGTCGCAGAGTGCTTGCAACCAGGCAACCTCGACGGCAATGCGGCGCTGGATCAGCCCAAACTCTGAAAAGATAGGGCGCAGTCGGTCAACCTGGGATGCATAGCGTCCATCCAGGGGGGAAACAGCGGTCAGGGTCTCAGTCGTATTTTTATTCATCAAAGTGTAATCTCCGTTTAATTTATTATCATACCTTTTTACAGATATTAAACTCAAGGTTGAAATCTAGGATTAAGATTGGGTTCACTTTCGGATTATTTTATTGCGGTGTAAAGCTGTTTTAGGGTATAGTAAGACCCTACTTGATATTGATAGGATTATAGGGGTATCCTTATTATTAAATTGCTAAAAAGAAAGAAGTGAGATCATGAGAAAGTGTCATCTATCAAAACGAAAATTTATTCAAGGGTCAGCCGCTGCCAGTGCTCTTTATTCGCTGGTGCCGCATACGGTTCTGGGGGCTAATGAGCGTATTAATATCGGGGTGATTGGAACGGGCGGTATGGGGGGCGGCCATTGCAGACGTTTTAATACAGGTGAGAGTCGGGTGATTGCAGTCAGCGATGTTGACACCAGCCGCATGGGTAAGGTGGAAGGTGCGGCGCAGCATCAGGATTTACGCAAGCTACTTGAGATGAAAGATGTTGATGCGGTCGTGATTGCCACCCCGAATCACTGGCATTCGCTGGCCGCCATCTGGTCGATGCAGGCTGGTAAGCATGTCTATGTGGAAAAGCCGGTCAGTCATAATATTTGGGAGGGCCGTCAAATGGTGTCGGCCGCTCGTAAATACAAGCGCGTGTGTCAAGCGGGTACACAGCAGCGCTCATGTCCGGCAGTGCAGGCCGCGGCTCGGGATGTCCAGGCGGGAAAATATGGCAAGGTGCTGTGGGTGCATTGCAGCAAGTTGGCGGCCCGCAAGCCGATCGGCAAAGTCACAGCTCCCACCACACCTCCAGCGAGTGTTGATTACAATCTCTGGGCCGGGCCAGGACCCATGTCGCCGGTGATGCGCAAGAGTTTTCACTATGACTGGCACTGGCAGTTCGACTGGGGCGATGGCGAAATGGCCAACTGGGGGGTGCATTATATCGATGATCTGCGCCATATCCTGGGATGGGATGATGTTCCCGCAAATGTGATCTCTGTTGGCAACCGCTTCTGGGACGATGATGGCGACACGCCGAACATGCAGTTTTCCGTGATGGAGCATCGTGGTGTCAAAGTCGTGATTGATATCAGGAATCTGCCTGGTGCGGAGGGTGCTGGTGGCGGCTCTGGCGGGGCGGTTTATCTGGGCAGTCGTGGTGGAAATTATATCATGTGCGAAAAAGGCTTGATCAGGATTGCGCGTGGTGGCGGCGCTGGATATGACTTGGATAAGAATCGTATCGCACAGTATAAAGGCGATGGCGGCAAAGACCATGCCGCCAATTTTCTCAAAGCTGTCAGGGCCGGAGACAGTGCCCTGCTCAACGCCGAGATCGCGGTGGGCCACCAAAGCACAGTTATGTGTCATCAGGCCAACATTGCCTGGCAGGTGGGGCAGGCAAGCTCTCCGGATCAATTACGTTCGGAGTTTAAAGACCATCAGGATGCGCTGGATACCTTCGACAGTATGCTCGCGCAACTGGCTAGCAATGAGATCAACCTCACGCAGATGCCCCTGATCGCCGGTCCCCGACTAGCGTATGACAACCAGACCGAAAAATTCATTGGTGCGCATGCAGAGCACGCCAATCAATATCTGCGCTCTGCTGGGCGCAATGAATTTGTGGTTCCTGAAGTAACGTGCTAAAGCAGATTACATGCGCAAAGCCTGATGAGCGGCATCGGTTGACGATGATGTGCGACGATGCTGGTTGACGATTGAGAACATGTGCGGAATCGTCAACCAGCATCGTCGCCGCTATCGTCAACCGGAGGTATGGCCTCCCAGGACAAGGATTGCGATTAGAAAGATGATTTTATTGTGTTAGGTAACGTCCATGAGTGAGAGAACATTATCAGCCAGCCGTGTCACATGGATCGGTTCGTTTGTCAATCTGATTTTGACAGCCTTTAAACTGACAGCAGGCGTGGTTGGCCATAGTAGTGCGATGGTCGCGGATGCGATTCACTCTTTTTCCGACTTTGCCACAGACATTGTGGTTCTGATCAGTTTTAAAATTGCAGGCAAACCGGCTGATCACGATCACGCTTATGGTCACGGCAAGTATGAAACGCTGGCGGCGGCTTTGATTGGCGGGACGCTGCTGCTGGTGGGAGCCGGGATCTTCAGGGAGGGGGTGCTTAAGATTTGGAACAGCACCAGAGGGGTGCGCATGGTGGCCCCAGGGGGCATTGCGTTTGTGGCCGCAGTGATCTCCATCGTGGCCAAAGAGTGGTTGTATCGTTACACTATCAAAGAGGGGAGACGCATTGAGAGTCAGGCTGTGATAGCCAATGCCTGGCACCATCGCTCCGATGCTTTCTCTTCGATTGGCACTATGTGCGGGATTGGCGGTGCTATTCTGCTGGGAGAGAGGTGGTATATCCTTGATCCTCTGGCGGCAATTGTCGCCAGCCTTTTCATCATTAAAGTAGCACTTGAGATCTCCACGGGAAGTATTAAAGAGCTGACCGAAAGGTCACTGGGTGTTGATATTGAAGAGGAGATCCTGCAGATAGCCACTAGTGTTGAAGGTGTCAAAAACCCGCACAATCTTCGTACCCGGCGCATTGGTAGCGATATCGCGGTTGATCTGCACATTCGCGTGGCACCTGCGATGTCGGTGGTCGAGGCGCATTCCATGACCGCAATCATTGAGAATAAAATCCGCACCCGGTTCGGAAACTCATCCTTCATCTGTATTCATGTGGAGCCCGATAACTTTAGGTTGTAACACATCCATTCACAGAGAAGAATTACCTGAACTGTTGCTAATTGAGGGAGTCAAAATTAAATCTATACTAATTATTACAAGCGCGTTTTTAGTATTATGTAGCCGCGCAAAATCTGTTACAGAGAGAGAGTGTGCAGCGGGCCCTCTCCGTAATAGTGCCGTGGTTTCGCACTCCAGTGATGAAGAATGCTCTGCTATACCAATCAAACCGAGGTGGCCTCAGAAGCATCCGGTGATTGCGTGTACAGCCGATGAATTATCTCGTCTGCGTACATCCTACCACAGCAAGGATCACACTCGTCTTCCCGTGGCTGCCATGGTCAAGTCTGGGGAGGAGGCACTGCGGCAGCCTGTTGTCTTCCCGTCCCGCGGTGGTCAGCACAATCAGTGGTACCAGTGCGACAAGTGCCAGATTGCGCTGAAAACTGTTGATGCCACGCACCACCAGTGCCCTAAGTGTAAGCATATCTACACTGGAGAGCCTTATGATGATGTGATTTTCAGCCGCGTTCATAGCAAGAACTTGAAGAACCTCCATGCCACGGCGTGGGCCTATGCAGTGACAGACGATCCGAGGTTCGCGAACTTTGCACGCCAAATTCTGCTGGGCTATGCAGAACGCTACCAGCAGTATCCGTATCATTCAGCTCATCGGGCTGAGTCGAACGGGAAAAAGCCGCCCAAGAGCGGCGGCCATTTGTTCGAACAGACCCTGAACGAGGCCTGGTCATTGACCACTAAGATTGTGCCCGCCTACGATCTAATCCATGATGCACCCGTTATAACCACCAGCGACCATGAACGCATCCGCGGGAGTTTATTGATTCCGATGCTTGAGAATATTGACAAGCACAAAACGGGCAAGGGTAATTGGCAGACGTGGCATAACGCGGCCATGCTCTGGGCCGGGGCCGTCCTGCGCGATGACGCATGGGTCACGAAGGCCATCACTGAACCCGCCAACGGCTTCTTGCGGCAGATGGATATCTCTGTCACCCCTGATGGCATGTGGTACGAGAACAGTTGGGGGTACCACTTCTACACCTTGTCAGCCATGGTTGAGATTGCGGAGGGAGCACGGCGCTTGGGGATTGACCTCTGGCAGCATCCGCGCTTTAAGGCGATGTTTACTTTGCCCGTCAGGTATGCCATGCCGAACGGGTCTCTGCCGCGCTTTGGGGACGACGTGAATACCAGGCTGGGGGGAGTCCGCCGCTACCTCGAGTTCGCCTATCAGGCCTATGGTGACGACTCTATGCTTCCATATTTGGTAACGCAGCCGACATGGGACGCAGTCATGTTCGGGCGGGATACCGGCAGTGTCGGCAAGCCACCTGCACTTGGCAGTGAGGTGTTTGCTGGCACGGGGCACGCCATTCTCCGCAGCACAGGCGAAAAGGGGCTGGCAGCGGCTATGACCTTTGGCCCTTACGGCGGTTTTCACGGACACTTTGATAAGCTGAGTTTTGTGTTCTTCGGGTTGGGTACGGAGCTGGCGGTCGATCCTGGTCGCGCTGCCAGCCAGGCCTACCGTCTGCCCATTCACAGAAATTGGTACAAGGCCACGCTTAGTCACAATACCGTTCTTGTGGGCCGGCGTTCGCAGGCAGGTGTCTCAGGAGCGTTGAAGACTTTCGTTGCCAATGAAACGCACGCCATCGCACTGGCAACCTGCGACGATGCATATCCGGGGACACGTCACAAGCGGCTGCTGTTGCTGACACCGAGCTATCTGCTTGTTTTCGATGCGCTCGATTCGGAGACCGAGCAGCGGTTTGACTGGCTGTATCACAGCCGTGGTCGCGAAGTGAACTGCGACGCAGCCACAACACTCGTGATGTGCGCCGATGTGTTTCCTGGCAGCGAATACATCGCCAACATCCGAACAGGAGTGAGCGACAACATCATCCGCGTTCAGTTTAAGGACAAAAAGGTAGTCACTCATCTGACAATGGTTGCTGAACCTAAGAGTGAGGTGTTGGTCGGCGACGGTCCGGGGGCCTCTGTGGATGACCGCGTCCCCATGGCCATGATCAGCCGCCATGGTAAACAAGCCCGCTTCGTCGCAGTACTTGAGCCGCTCCATAGCATCCAACCCACCACTGTCACGGGTGTCCGGATCATAGAGCGTAATAGCGTCATTCACTTGGAGGTCTGCCAAGGCAGTGCAACAGACACTATTCAGCTGGACGATAAGCACGGAGTGCAACTGCGTAGGAACGACGAGGTGGTGCTGAAGAGCGAATGATTCCATTCCCATTGATTCAACCTCCAGTGTATAACTTCGAATGCGGAACAATTAATTGTTCTTTGCGCCCAGGGCGGTTTCATTTGGATAACACATATTCAATGTAGTAAAGGTTGCTGCGCGATCTGAGTAAACTCAGAGAATGGTATCGCCGCTGGACATCTCGCGGGTGCAATGATAACATGATACCTTTTAGAAAGAGGATTAATGGATTTTTGGAGAGACACTCATCCAATTGTAATTTCGTGTGCCAAAGGGCTGGTTCCGCAGACCTCCAACTCACTGATTAAGTTGGGATATGAAATCACCCATCGCTCAGACACAACTGTGTCGGTGCGTGGCGCGATGCGCGATATCATGCGCTTGAATCTGCAGTTACGCACCGCGCATCGCGTGCTGGTGCCGCTGCTGCGCTCACGTTGTGGCAATCTGGACTATTTGTATAATGACATGATGCGGATTCCCTGGGAGAAGTTTCTTGAACCAGAGGGCTACTTCACTGTCAACTCGGTGGTTTATAACGACACTGTGCGCGACACGCGCATGCCGGGCCTGAAGGCCAAGGACGCGATTGCCGACCGCATGCGCTCGGTGTTCGGGTTGCGTCCCGACTCTGGTCGCGAGTTCATCGGTGCCTCTATCTTTATCTACTGGGAGGGCGAAAACCTGGAGGTTTATCTGGATACAACGGGTGAGGCGCTCTCGCGGCGCGGTTACCGCAAGCTGCCCGGGAAGGCGCCGATGCAGGAGACCCTGGCGGCCGCCTGCGTGCTGGAGTCCGGCTGGGATGGCGTTACCCCCTTTGTGGCTCCGATGTGCGGCAGCGGCACACCTGCGATTGAGGCCGCGCTGATCGCCATCAACCGTGCGGCCGGCAGTTTTAAAAGTCATTTCGGGTTTATGTCGCTTAACGGTTACCGTCAGATCATCCCTGGCGAGATCGCCGGTGTGAGTGTGCGCAAGCGTTTTGGCGCCTCACCGGAACAGGTCTGGAAAAGCATGGTGGCTGAGGCTCGGGCAGCGGAGAAGACCGATAATCTGCCACCCATCATTGCATCCGACATCAGCGAGGAGGCGATTGAGATCGCGCGTATGAACGCCATTGCAGCCGGGGTTTCGCAGTATATCACCTTTATGCAATGTGATTTTGCGGCAACCAAGGTGCCGGAGGAAAAAGGCGTTGTGTTCATGAACCCAGAGTATGGAGAGCGTATGGGTGAGGAGGATGAGCTGCGAGGTCTTTATGTTCGTATCGGTGATTTTTTGAAGCAGCGCTGCGCTGGTTACACAGGGTGTGTGTTCACCGGCAGCATGGAGCTCTCACACCAAATTGGCCTGCGATCCAGCCGTCGAGTGCCGTTTTATAACGGCCCGCTGGACTGCCGCCTGCTGGTTTATGATCTCTTTGAAGGGGCGCTGGAGGATCAGGAGATAAACAATGAAAGAGGGGCAGAGTAGATGCAGGCAGTTTCGATTATTGTGAATGGGGACGCTCCGGTGGCAGTGGCTGTCGCGACACCAGTGGGAGACCTGCTCCCGGCGGTGGACAAAGCTGGGCTGCCGGTGATCGGCGCGATTGTGAATAATATGGTGCAACCGCTCTACGCGCCGTTGATCTCTGATTCTAAGTTGTTGCCTGTAAGCCTGGCCAGCAAGTATGGATGGCAGATCTATCGGGACTCGCTCTGTTTTTTGCTGGCCAAGGTGATCCACGAGCAGTTTCCCAGCATCAAGTGGCGGGTGCGTAATTCAATTGGGCCAGCCCTTTTCTGCTCAGTGGAATCCTCGTCCGATGGAGCGGAGTGGGATGAAACACTGTTGCAGGCGATCAAAGAAGCGCTGCAGGAGGTTATCTCCTGGAATCTTTCGATTGTGAGTGAAAGCGTCAGCTACGAGGATGCGGTTAATCGCTTCAAAGAGAATCGGCAGGAGGATAAACTAAATCTAATCCTGCATCGCAACCAGCCCTATATCAGCCTCACGCGTTGCGGTTCATTTTACGAATTGAGCAAGAAGCCGCTGGTGCGTCAGAGCGGTGTTCTCAAGCTCTATGATCTGATTTTTTGTAAAGAAGGCTTTGTTTTAAATGTTCCGGATGCAAAAAATCCCTCCTCGCTGGCAGAGCTTGCGCCCCATCAGTATCTACTGGATGTCAGCCTAGAGCACATGCGTTGGGGCGAAATTCTCGGTGTGACAACCGTGGGGCAGCTTAACAAGACGATTCTAGATAAACGTGGTGAAGACTTTATCCTGACCACAGAGGCGTTGCACGACAAGAAGCTTTCACAGATCGCTGACAAAATTGTCACCAATGAAAGGTCGGTGCGCCTGGTCCTGGTTGCTGGACCGTCCTCTGCTGGAAAAACAACCTTTTCCAAACGTCTGATGACTCATCTGCGGGTGGACGGAGTGCGGCCAACACTGCTTTCAACCGACAATTACTTTGTTGGCGACGAACTCAATCCCCGCGATAGCGCGGGCACCCTTGATTATGAGCACATTGATGCCATGGATCGGCACAGGCTTAACAGTGACCTGCTGCGTCTGCTAGCAGGGGAGCCGGTGCGTTTGCGCGGTTTTAACTTTACAACCAAGTCGGGCTTTGAGCAAGCGGCGCACACCCAGTTGGATGACAACGGCGTGATTGTAATGGAGGGCATTCACTGCCTGAATCCGGAGCTGACAGCCGACATTGCCCGCGAAAAAAAGTTCTTGATTTATGTCAATGCTTTGACCCAGATCTCGGTTGATATCAATAACCGAATCTCAACCAATGACACACGAGTGATCCGCCGTATTGTGCGGGATCATCAATTCCGCAACCGCTCAGCGATCAAAACGCTTGAGATGTGGGAGTCGGTCATGCGCGGGGAGCACCGCTGGATCTATCCTTATCAGCATCTTGCAGACGCTGTCTTTAACTCAGCTTTGGATTATGAATTGGCAGTCTTGAATCCGTTGGCCACCGCTCTGCTCAACCAGGTGAAACCTTGGGATGAGGTTTATCGTGAGGCAAGGCGTTTGCAGGAGTTTCTATTTAACTTTTCCTCGCTCTCCTCACAAACCGTGCCAGGTGATTCGATCCTGCGGGAGTACATTGGCGACAGCCAGCTGAAGTATGCCTAAAGCAGCTGGTTTCTGGAACAAATTAAGTTTGTGGAGTGCGCGCGAGTGCCTCGCCCTGTTGAAGGTTGGATGGTTAAGTGCCCGCTGCTTTAGTAACAAACGCTGTGCGTTTGGGGAAACGAAGTTTGTTGTACAGGCTTTCCTTGTCCGGCGTAGCTGCGAAGCGCGAAGACGGAAGCCTGCTCCAAAGCGGGTTATTGAGATGTCACCTTAAGAGTGATAATGAAGGATTGATGGGAAGTGTGTTTGCGAATGCAGGGTTTGCTGCAGCGCATCAGATAGTGCTCATGTCTCGCAACTGTATTAGCCGCTCTATGAGCGGCATGAACGCTGTAGTAGCCGCTCTATGAGCGGCATGAACGCTGTAGTAGCCGCTCTATGAGCGGCATGGTGCATGGAGGTTCGGCTTCGCCTCCAATGGTGATGCCCCGCAACTCGGAATTGGGGCGAAAAGAATTATTGGTTTTGACGTAAATCAAAGATGGAGAAAACACGATGAGCAAAGAGTTGGAAGAGGGCAGCCGGTTGATGCTGGACTTCGAAAAAATCGCCAAAATCGCGCAAAATTGCAAGGATGTGATCCCAGTGGCAATTCAGCACGCTGACACCCATGAGGTTATCCTGGTCGCTTATACCAACGAGTTTGCTATGCAAAGGTCATTTAAAGAGCGCACACTGGTACTCTGGAGCACCTCCCGCAAGGTTCTGTGGGAGAAAGGCGAGAGTTCAGGCGAAACCTTTGAGTTGTTGGAGGCTCGAGTCAACTGTGAGCAGAATTCGCTGGTTTATATCGTCCGTCCGCGCCGCGGTAACATCTGTCATACGAATAACCGGAGCGGTGCGCCGCGTAACTGCTACTACCGCAAAATCAATTTTGACACCTGCGAACTTGAAAACCTTGACCCGTAGGCAGAAGGCAGAAGACAGAAGACAGAAGACAGAAGTCAGAAGACAGAAGACAGAAGACAGAAGACAGAAGTCAGAAGTCAGAAGTCAGAATTTTAACGTGGATAGAGTGGATGCGTAAGTTCAACCTTCAACCTATGTCATCTTACATCTTATGAGCGAGACAAACGAATTTTATGATACCCATGCGCATTTCAGCTTAAATCCAGGCGAGAGCGCGGTGGTGATGCGGCGTACACTGGATGCGGGCGTCAACCGACTGGTGGCTGTGGGCGGCAGTCAGGAGTTGAACGCCGCCGCCCTTGCCGTGGCCGAGGCGTACAGCGAGCATGTCAGGCTGGCACTGGGCTTTGATCGTAGTCAGGCACAAGGCGCGGATGTCGCGGCGCTCGTTGAAACACTACGCAGACTCCATGCCATGGCCACTGTGGCGGCGGTGGGCGAGACAGGCTTGGACTTTCACTATGAGGCAGCAAGCGCGGAGGCGCAGTGCGAGCTTTTCGCCGCGCAGTTGCGTTTGGCCGATGAGTGGAGCAAGCCGACGGTCGTTCACACCCGTGAGGCAGATGCGGCAACCTTGCGGGTGCTGGATCAGACACCTTGGTCTGGGAAGGGGCTGCGCGGCGTGGTTCACTGTTTCACAGGGAATAAGGAGTTTGCCAGGGAGCTGTTAGATCGTAGTTTTGCGATCAGCTTCAGCGGGATCGTGACTTTCAAGAGTGCGGATATGTTGCGCGAGAGTGCCGCGTATGTGCCGGATGATCGGTTGATGATTGAGACCGATTCGCCCTTTCTGACACCAGTGCCCCTGCGCGGTAAGCGCAATGAGCCAGCGTTTGTCAAAATTGTGGCAGAGTGTCTGGCCGAGGTGCGCAGCACCACGCTGGCGCAGATCAGCCGGGTTACCACCCGCAATGGCTTGGCAATGTTTGGGTAGCGGGTGGGGGCTGAAAGTTTTACACTCTTATTTGCAACCACTGAGTGGTTGCAAAGACGAGGTTAAAAAACTGGGGCCGAAAGCGAGCTACCAGAAGCAAGTGGTGACAGGCCGCCTTCTGACCCCTCCAACTCCCTGTGCCCTATACCCTATCCCCTATCACCTATCCCCTAAAGCGGAGTTCACCAAAGCTTTCGGGGGCGTGAAAATTCAGCTCTTTGACGGGCGACCAGCTGATCCAGTGCGGGTGGGATGTGTCATCAGCGCACTTGTAAAAATTGGCCCGCCAGCGTGTGCCCGGCAGGCAGTCGAGCTCTCCGATGAGGGCTTCCAGCACACTCAGCGGGATTTTCATGACCAGATTCCAATTTATGGGCGTGGTTATTTCAGGATCGATGATGCGTGGGAGCGAGGAGATGATTTCAATCTTACGGCATAGCTCATCTGGGAGTGAGGCGGCTTTTTTGAAACCTGTTGCAGTACGGGCCCAGTCTTCAACATAGTAGAGTAGCAAAGCACCGCCAGCGTTGGTCTCAAAGTTGAAATAACCGCGATCAGAGCGCGGGCGGACAAAAAACTCCACGCAGCTGTCTCGACAAACAGGCGCGTGGAAACCTGAGTGAACGACTTTGACATAGCGGTCAGCCACATCGAATCGCAGATAGAGGTTGCGGGTGTCGTGCAGCAGCGCGAAGCTGACAGCAGGGTGATGATCCGAGGATTCCACCCGCACCTCAGTGAGCGTTCCAAGCTCTGCTTTAGAAAAATCCACCCTGGCTAGATCGCAGGGTTCAATTTGATTGACGTTGTAAAATTTCATTGCATCTCCTTGATTGCGTTGTGCAGGTTGGCGAAGAGCTGATCCAGTTTGCCCAGCGGCACGGAGGAGAAGGCGATACGCAATAGGCCGGAGACAACAATTACGCCTGTGCTATATTTCTCAAGCAGTAACTTGCGCAGTTTCTCAGGGTCGACATTGGCTGGCTTGACACACATAAAGTAGCCGGAGTTAAAGGGCATGGGCGTAAAGGATGTCGCATACTCCGGGTGTTCCTTGAATATAGCCTGGATGCGGTTGTAGCGCTCTTTCAGAGTTTGAAATTTAATGATTTTTTGTTCGGCATACTCAGGGAGCTCATAGGCGTGCAGCAGGAAGTACTGGGCTAGGCTGGAGGTGTTTGAAATAGAGGCGCGCACCACCCCGGCGGCTTTGGCCTCAAGCGCTTTGTAGTGCTCCGCAGTGCAGGCCTTGCATCCAAAGGTGATGAATCCGATACGGAAGCCCCAGACATAGTCCTCCTTGGTCGGTCCATCCAGTTTAACTGCCAGAACATTTTTGTGGCAGTTCGCCAGATCAGCAAAGAGCGACTCGCTGTGTACGCGTTCTTCGTAGACTAGGCCGAAGTAGGCATCATCAATGATCACAACGATTTTCTTGCCAGCTTCTGCGGCGCGGAGGATGGCGGCGCAGATCTTCTCCGCGTCTTCGCAGGTTGCCGAGTAGCCGGTCGGGTTGTTAGGGAAGTTCAGCAGGACGATTTTCTTCTCCCCAGCGGTCATGAGTTTTTTTTCAAGCCCCTCCGCATTATAAACGCCGTTTTTAAACATGGGAAAGGTGGTCAGATTCGCACCGTGGCACTCATGCATGAGAAGGTCATAGTTGTCCCAGTAGAGGTCAGTCAGAATCACTGTTTCCTCTTGATCCACAAAGAGGAACGAAGAGATGCTCAGCCCATGCGTCAAGGCGTTGGTGACCACTGGCATGCTGAATGCCTGTCCATTGAGGGTCGGGTTTTTTTTGATCATCATCCCGCGCCATTTTTGGCGCAGCGGCGGCAACCCGTAGCTGGGGGTGTATAGAAAGGCACTGGTGTTGAGCCCCACCTTGGCTGCGAGACACTCCAGAGTCAGCGGAGTGCCATTGTTTTCAAAGGCGGTTCCGATAGTCGCGTTAATCGCGGCGTCTTTCGCCTCCGCGCTCTGGCCCAGAATGCCGCGAGAGGGGAAATAAGCCCGCCTGCCTCTCTCAGAGAGCATGGATGCGACAGGGGAGTTGTGAGAGGCTAGGATGTTGTTAAGTTCAACAGCTAATTCATGAAGTTCCGATGACATTTTGAGTCCTTACCAATTACGAGTGGCGTTAATTGAAAACCGAGTTTGAGGACAAAAAACCGTTGCGCACGACGTTTCATCTCTTTTGGCGTGAAATTATACTCTATCAGTGTGTTGGTGTCAATTTAGACATGGATGTCGGGAAGTCTTCAAATAGTTCCCCAATAGTTAAAACATCAGAGATTTCAGAAGACAGGATTCAGGATTTTGAACAGAGACATGAATTTCTCCTAATTTCTCTAACAGTCTTGGCAAGCCTCTCTCGGTGCGAGGAAACAAAAAGAGCGGCGCGAATCGCGCCGCTCTTTTTCAAAAATAACTTACGCCCTGATTATTTTTTTTTCTTAGCAGCAGCTTTCGGAGCAGCTTTCGCCTTCGGAGCAGGAGCAGCTTTCGCGGCTGGGGCAGCTTTCACAGCAGCCGGAGGTACGATCGCATCCTTACAAGCTTTGGCAATACGGAATTTGACGACTGTCTTGGCTGCAATTGTGATTGTCTCGCCTGTGGCGGGGTTACGGCCCTGACGTTTCGGACGTTTCTGCTTGATCAATTTGCCGAGACCTGGAAGGGTGATACCTTCAGGGTTTTGTGCACCGGCATACGCGATATCAAGAAACATGCTGTAAATAGCTAAAGCTTGTTTCTTCTCAACTCCACCAGCTTCAGCCAGTGCCGCAATAATTTCAGTTTTTGTGCGGGGTGTAGGTTTTTTCGCCATAATATAACTCCTTGTATTAATGAACATTAGTCCCAACAAAACCTAAGATAGTCTATTTTCAGTAATTATCAATAGTAAAAATGCAATTTTACACATTTATTTTACTTTTTGGCATAAAAAACCGCCTTAGACCAATAAAAAAGCGGTTTTACGTCAAATCAGCTCTTATTTTCCGCTAACATGCGCACCCGCAAATCATCGCCAAAAACACAGATATCCTTGATTTTCATGCGCGGCATATCCTTGAGCAGCAGTACGCCATTGGAAGAAAATCCCCGTTTAGCCAGCACATCGCCGAGGATTGCCGGCGCGTAAAAAAGTACGTATTCATCAATTAAGCGGGCCGTGCGTAATGCGCCGGCCAGCTCACCTCCGCCTTCACACACCACGTGCATCAAATCCATAGCGCCAAGTTCCCGCAGCACATCCACCAGCGCGAGATGACCACCCTTAGAAGCTTGCAACCGGATGACCCGCGCCCCATTGCAACTCCAGGCGGCCGTGATGGAGTTATCTATTTCGGTCGAAGTGAAAACCAGGGTTCGCTCTGCGGCACTATCGGTCAGAATCTGTGCGCTGGCGGGAATCACACCCTGAGAATCGATCACCGCCCGCATCTGATTGTCCGCATTTGGAAGGCGGCACAGGAGCGAGGGGTCATCAGCGCAAACGGTCCTAGAGCCAACTAGGATCACATCTGCCCGCCGCCGCAACTGCTGGACCTCGGCGCGCGATTGCTCGCCGGTGATCCACTGTGAGCAATTATGGCGGTCAGCGATACAGCCATCCATGGTCATGCCCAGCTTGAGTGTGAGATAGGGCATACCATCCGCAGTGTGCTTGAAAAATGGAGCTGCCAACTCATGGGCTTGATCAGCGCCGACACCTGAGAGTACCTCAATCTTGTTTTGCTTTAGGATACGGTATCCCGCTCCACAGTGATCGCGAAAACAATCCTCACAACCAATCACTACCCGCTTGATGCCTGCTTCAATAATGCGCTCAGTGCAGGGTGGCGTGCGTCCGTAGGTGCTACACGGTTCCAGCGTCACATAGAGTGTCGCATCCTGTGCGGACTCTACGCAGGCCTTCAGGGCCACGACCTCGGCGTGGTCTTCGCCAGCGCGCTGGTGATGTCCCTCGCCAATAATTCGTCCCTCTTTGATCACCACCGCCCCGACCGGCGGGTTGGGGCGGGTGTGACCCTCGCTCAAACGCGCCAGTTCAATTGCTCGCTGCATCCATCGTTCATCATCCGGGAGAGTTTTGTTCATATGGGTTGGGGGCTAGGGATGTGTGGGTTGGAATCGAGCGAATCGATTAAGTTGAATCAGTCGATTCTCTCGACTTAATCGAAGAACCTGGCAAGCTTAACTCCGGCTGGCCCGCAAATCCTGGTTGAGTTTGTCGAGGATGCCGTTGATAAAGCGTCCAGCCTCGGCATTGCTGAAATATTTCGCCAGATCAATGGCCTCATTTATAGCAACTGGCGGCGGTACATCCGGGCAGAAAAGCAGTTCATAAAAAGCGAGCCGCAACACATTACGTTCCACTGATCCAATGCGGTGTATGGACCAGTTCTGGGTGTACTCCTCAATCTTGGCATCAATCTCACCCATTTGTCCACTCACTCCTCGGACCAAGGCCTCGGTGAATATGCGGATCTTGAGCGGAGCAACCTGATCTTCAACACGCCCCTTGCTGGGTGGGGCGAGATCCTCGCCACGCTCATCTTTTTCCTCCATGCGACAGGTCCACTGCTGCTTCCAAAATTTAGGAATAGTGGCATCAAGATCCATGCCTGGGTTTAAATCCGCTTGAACCAACATCTGAAGGGCCCATTCACGTCCATGTCTGCGTGTCGCCATAAATACAATCCTCTAACTTAGCTTATATACTCCGCAGAACAGCCACGGTCTCAATCGCCGCCATAGTCGCATCCCACCCCTTATTGCCCTGCTTGGCGCCTGAACGCTCCATTGCCTGCTCCAGGTTCTGGGCGCACACTATGCCGTTTAAAATTGGAGTGCTGTTGTCCAGCGCGATTTTCGCCAGTGCGCGAGCGACTGTTCCATTGATAAGCTCCGCATGTGGGGTGGCACCCTGAATGACCGCGCCTAAAACAATCACGGCATCATAGCTCCCAGCTGCCGCAAGTTTAGCGGTGACCACCGGTGTTTCGTTGGCACCCGGTACGCGCACCACGGTTAGGTCAGTATCACTGCCTCCATGGCGCACAAAGCAGTCCGCCGCCCCTTTTAAGAGTTGTTCGGTAAAAAAGCTGTTGAAACGGCTGACTACAACGGCAAACTTCATCCCTGTCGCATTAATCTGACCATTGATCTCTCGCATAATTTCTCTCCTTTTTGTTTTATTTCCCAATTTTTTTTTCGATAAAATTTATGACAAAGCTTACAGTAAAGTACCAAGGCATTCTGCGCATTGCCGCGCTCAAATCAGGTGTCCCATCTTGATCCGTTTTGTTTCCAGATAACGGCGATTGTAATCATCTGGCTCGAAAAAAATCGGCACTCTCTCAATAATATCAAGCCCATATCCCTGCAAGCCTACCAGTTTTTTTGGGTTATTTGTTAACAGGCGTATATTTGTCAACCCGATATCAACCAGGATCTGGGCGCCCACCCCGTACTCGCGCATATCAGGTGGAAAGCCCAGTTTGACATTAGCCTCAACCGTATCCAACCCCTCTTCCTGCAGTTTGTAAGCATGCAATTTGTTGGTCAGGCCAATACCGCGGCCCTCTTGGCGCATATACAGCACCACACCGCAACCCTCTTCTTCAATCATCCGCATGGCACTTTGGAGCTGCCGTCCGCAGTCACAGCGGCGGGAGGCAAAGACATCGCCAGTCAGACACTCGCTGTGCACCCGCACCAAGGGTGAGTGGCAGGCCTGCATATCCCCTTTAATCAAAGCCAGGTGTTCAATTCCATCCGCGATCGAGCGGTAGAGCCGCAACCGAAAATCGCCAAAAGCGGTTGGCAGGTCTACCTCCTGCAGGAATTCGATCGACCGCTCGCGCTGACGACGGTACTGGATCAGGTCGGCAATCGAGAGCATTAAAAGATCGTGGTGCTGCGCGAATTTCTGCAGATCCAGCAAGCGGGCCATGGTGCCATCCTCAAGCATGATCTCGCAGATCACTCCGGCAGGTTGCAGGCCAGCTAGACGGGCGAGATCAACTGCGGCTTCGGTGTGCCCCGCGCGCACCAACACACCGCCATCGCGGGCTTGCAGTGGAAAAATATGACCTGGACTGACCAATGACTCACAGGTAGAGCGCTCATCAATCAAAACTTGGATAGTGTGTGCGCGGTCGGAGGCACTGATACCAGTGCTGATCCCATCGGCGGCATCCACGGAATATGTGAAAGCAGTGTCAAACCGGTCGCCGCGGTTACGGCAGGGAGCCCGCTCGATATTCAGCTCCCGCAGTCTGTCGCCCGCCATTGGAACGCAGACCAGGCCGCGCCCGTGCGTCACCATAAAATTAATAGACTCATCGGTGATTTTGTCGGCGGCAATAACCAGATCACCCTCGTTTTCACGGCTTTCATCGTCGCAGACAACAATCATTCGTCCTTGAGCGATCGCGGCGATGCACTCTTCCACAGAATTAAAAACACGCTCTTTCATAAACTTGATTCGCTTTCTCAAAAAAAATACCCCAGCTCTGATATACAGCCGGGGCAAATAAAAAATCTATTTTGCACTCTCTACTATCCAGACTTTACTGTCGGCTATGGAATCTCACCATATCAGTGATAAACAGGATTTGCTTATCAGTCGCGGGCTCTACCGCCGGTCAGGAATTTTTCCGTAACTACGAAAATCACCTTGCCCCGAAAATGCATGCGGATAAATTACAACATCTGAGATGCTTTGACAAGCACGAATACACGGTTTTTTCTTTCAGCGGGCGCGTTGACGATATTCTCCGAGGGTCTGGCCATATCTTACACGAAAAACATTGGATAAATATTGAGCATGGCAAAATCCGACACGTCTGGCGATAACCTCCAGCGGCATATCTGTGGCTGCCAGCAGGTGACATGCGGCATTAAGCTGCACACGCAGAATCTCTTTATGAACTGAACGGCCGACAACTTTTTTGAAGTGACTGTCCAGCGGTTGTCGGTGCCGACAGTCGAGAGCTTAGACTTTAAAGACGAGTCAGATTTGATGCCGCCAATGCCGACTACCGGTATTGCCAGATGCTTGGGAATACGTTGATCGTCCAAGTCCGCGATGACACCGTCGAAATGACCTCGTTTGAAATTTGGAATTTTAGCTCCGGGGTCATCTTCATTTTAGTGTTTATATTTAAACACATACCTATGGTTGATGCAAGGGCAAATACAGGGCAAATGCGCCTTGCGTCCTACATGACACTACTGTATTATTTAGAGAGAGAGAATATTTAATGTTAGACAAAACTGTCAAAATAAGGCACACTTACTTTTTTAAATTCGGTGAATTTTTAGAGAGCTTTATAGGGGTTAGAGGTTTTTGGATATGGAAAATACACACGAGTCTCATATTTATACTGATCCGGTCAGCGAAGCGGCTTGTCCGAAATGCGGTGAAATTCTTGGTGTTGAAAATCTACCGGCATTTACAAGTGTTGAGTGTTCCAAGTGCGCCCACACGTTTCACGTGCCAGCAAGATTTGGGCCCTTCCTTTTGTTGGAATTGCTCGGCGCCGGTGGCATGGGTGGTGTTTACCTGGCGCGCGATGAGGGTTTGAAGCGCGAGGTGGCTATCAAGGTTATGTTACAGAGCCTTGGTGATGACATTGATTTTGTTGAGACATTCCAACGTGAGGCGCAGGCGGCGGCCAAGTTGAACAATCCGCACATTGTGCAGATTTATTCCTTTGGCCAGCAGTATGGGCAGCCTTACATTGTGATGGAGCTGGTCCCCAACGGCAGTCTTGAGGATAAGATGCTGGAACAGGGCGGCGTTGATCCCGCACAGGCGATCCATGTGGGTGCGCAAATTGCAGAAGGGCTGCGGGAGGCGGCTGAGGCTGGATTGGTGCATGGTGATGTTAAACCAGAGAATATCCTGTTTGACTCGGAGGATAACGCTAAACTGGTTGACTTTGGCTTGGTGGCATTAGGCGCCGGCAATGACAATGAGGTCTGGGGTACGCCTTTTTACATTGCACCGGAGAAGGTCCGCCGGCAGAAGAGCGACTATCGCTCGGATATTTACAGTCTGGGCGCCACGCTCTACCATGCGATTGCCAATCAACCACCGTTTGACGGGCCAGACGCGACCGCAGTTGTCAAGGCGCGCTTTGAAGGAGCTCCTAAATCGCTTAGAGAGGTTACAGGCAAGGATATACCAGCCGAGGTTGAGGATCTGATCGCCCGCATGCTGGAGGTTGATCCAGCCAAGAGATATCCGACGTATGGCTCGTTGATGGGTGACATGAAGCGCTATCTCTCCAAGGCGGGCCCTATCAAAAAAAGCTCCCGCCGAATCAAGATCAAGGGCAAGGACGCGATGAAATTCAGTCGCAAAAAAGAGGCCATGAGTATTGCTCGAAATGGCACTGCTGGCGCAGGTGGAGACGCTACGGAATCCCCTGCCCTTGAGACGAGCCCCCAAGCGCAGGGGTGCAAGAAGATGGCGGTGGCCGCGGTTTTGATTTTCTTAGCGTTGATCATCATTGGATCGGCAATTTGGGGTATGATGGTGATGAACCGCCAAAAGGCGGATAAAAACAGGTTGCTGCAGATGCAGAGCGAGCAGGTTAAAATTATCAGTGCGGTTGCAAACTCACTTGTAGTTGCCAAAAAAAACACGGATACAATCACGCAAAATGCCACGGAAGCGTTGCAGATCGCGCAGGCCGCAGATGTTCTGGTTGTTAAGATGCTGGGTGAGGAGGTACGCGCGCGTATGGTTCCTTCAGAGCCTGAGTACGTGGTTCCAAGCAGCAGCCCCGCAGAAGCAGGGGAAGCGGCAGCTGCGTCGGCGGCGGTGGATGCGTCGACGAATGCGGTTGCGCCGGCGGCGGTGGACGCGCCGACGAATGCGGTTGCGCCGGCGGCGGTGGACGCGCCGACGAATGCGGTTGCGCCGGCGGCGGTGGATACGCCTACGGATGCGGTTGCGCCAGCGGCGGTGGATGCGCCTACGGATGCAGTTGCGCCAGCGGCGGTGGATGCGTCGGCAGTGGTGGGCGATGAATTGCCTCGCGAGGATGATCATCAGGTTATCAAGTTGGTGCGCTCCATGTACGAGGATGCCTATGCTGTCAAGTTGGGCGGCTTGGTTGCTGGCCAGATTGTCGCTGAGGTTGCATCGACCCTGGCGGAGTTGGAAAGGCTGAAGGCCGATCCTGCGAATTACGTGCAGATGGGGAAAGTGGGTAATGAGGCAATTCTGAGAGTCAGGGGGATGGCGGTTTGTCCTGAGATTAGAGAGGCGAATATCAGGTTTTTGAATATCCAGAAAACCAGCAAGAATGTGAAGGATGATCTTGCAACAATGGCTGCTCAGAAGCGGCTGGAAGAGAGAGAGCGGGAGAGACAGGCGCGGATTGCCGCGGAAGCTGAAAAAAAACGTTTGGTCGAGGAGGCGCAGAAAGAGAAGGCGCAGAACGAGATTGCTAGGATTACGGTTCTTGAAGGCGAGAATTCCGTACTGGTTAAAAGCTTGCGTTTCAACGATGCGTTGCGGCAGTTAAAGGATATTGCGGATGAGATCGAGAGCGATGATGGTCAAAAAGCATTGCTGATTGCCAAGGAACGGGTTAACCGGATCAAGAACTTTCATGATTATCTGGTGGCCAAGACACCAGGCTTTAAATCTGCGCGCGGCTGGATTGTCACCGAGGCGGATCAGCGGAATCTAATAGTTGGCGGCAAAAGGGTCTCCTGGGAGGAGGTGTACTCTTCTCAGCCGGAGCGCATGGTAATTGTGGCGGAATTTATCAGTACTCTGGTACTCTCAGCGGAGGCTAAAAGAGAGCTGCGCCTTCGAGAGCACACGAAGCTGATGACCAATACGGCTCTTTTTCTCTCCACTTTTTATGCGGCTGTACCGAGCGCGCAGGAGCAGGCCGTAAAGATCGCGCAGGATGCTGTTAAACAATTTGCCGCAGATGAGTATATCATCAAAGAGCTGCTGCCCAAGTTTTTCGAATAGGGGGGGGACATGCCCCAATTTTACAGGTGGACACAATGAAATATTTAAGCACTCGCGGAGGGGGGGCACTCCTTCCGTTTAAAGAGACGGTTTTGACCGGATTGGCCAGAGACGGGGGATTGTTTCTGCCAGCTGAAATTCCCGATATCAGTGGCAAACTGGCAACCTGGCGACACATGACCTACTCTGATCTTGCTTTTGAGATTATGCGCCTGTATGCCGATGACCTGCCGGATTCAGCTTTACGCGCTATTATTGACAAGAGTTACGGGGTTTTCCGAGATGCGGAGGTGACACCTGTGGTCAACGTTGGACCGCTTCACATCCTTGAGCTTTTCCACGGCCCGACTCTGGCTTTCAAAGATGTGGCGCTTCAATTTCTGGGCAACTTGTTTGAATATTACCTTGAGGAAAATAAAGCAGAGATAAATATTGTAGCTGCCACCAGTGGCGACACTGGCAGTGCTGCGATCCACGGGGTGCGGGGCCGTGATTGCATTCGTATCTTTGTGCTGCACCCCAACGGGCGCGTCAGCAGTGTCCAGGAGCGGCAGATGACCAGCGTGCTGGATGACAATGTTTTTAATCTGGGGGTAAACGGCACCTTTGATGACTGCCAGAATATCGTTAAAGCACTCTTCGGTGACCTGAATTTCCGCGATAAATACAAGCTTGGAGCGGTCAATTCGATTAACTGGGCCCGTATTCTGGCTCAGGTGGTTTACTACTTTTACGCAGCTTTTCAGGTACAGATTAAAACTGGGGCCGAGCAGGTTCGTTTTGCGGTCCCCACCGGCAATTTCGGTGACATTTTTGCGGGTTATATCGCCCGGCGGATGGGGCTTCCGATCGATAAGCTGGTTCTAGCCACCAATGAGAACGACATTCTGACCCGTTATTTTCACACCGGTGAGTATACCCTGGGTGAGGTTTACCCCACCTTGAGCCCATCGATGGACATCCAGGTGGCCAGCAATTTTGAGCGCTACCTCTATTATCTGAGCAACAGCAAGCCCACCCTGCTGACGCAGTGGATGAAAGAGCTGAAGCGTGGTGGTTCGCTGAAAATTGACCCGATTCGGCCTGATCACAGCTTTGTCGCTGGACGCGGTGATACCGCATCAACGATTGCCGTGATCAAGAAGTATTGGAAAGAGTATGCCTACCTGCTCGATCCGCACACAGCCGTGGGAGTCGCAGTCGCCTCTGAGTTTATGGTGGAAGGGGTGCCGATGATTACTTTGGCAACCGCTCACCCAGCCAAGTTCGGGGATGCCATTAAGTGCGCCACCGGCGAGGATATTGCGCATCATGCGATGATCGACGTACTGGCTGGACTGCCTACCCGCAAAGAGATCATCGCCCCTGACTGTGAGGCCATCGCCAAGTTTATCGGAGATAAAATTGAGGCTGGCGTTACGGATGCGGGGTATGGCGCATGAACTATGAACTCGAAAAATTTTCCTGCCGTTGCTGCGGGTTCTGTTGCTCATTTTCGGGTTATGTGCTCTTAGCAGAGGGGGAAGCTGAAAAAATTGCCGTCTTCCTTAATTTGGATATCTATCAATTCACCGAGCAGTACACCGAGCTTGTCAGCGTCCGCCGGCAACTGACGTTGACTGAGCAGGCAAACGGACGCTGCATCTTTTTAGAAGATAATAACCTCTGCCGGATTCAGGCAGTCAAACCGCTTCAATGCACTGGTTTTCCGCACAAGTGGCGAAATAAAGATGTTGAGAAA